>OWIC01000076.1_pt1 | contig 87103 bp, 79 predicted proteins | sample 1732791 | NCBI WGS metagenome assembly OWIC01 (sample SAMN05065754, study PRJEB22554) | human gut metagenome | biome: ENVO:2100002; feature: ENVO:00000062; material: ENVO:00002003 | host: Homo sapiens | place: USA
TGCAGTCATACTGCTAAAGAAAATTTCACGGAATAGAAAAGTTTAAATCACTTCAAAAATGTTAAGCGAAAATGCCTTTATTAGAATGAAAAAAACTGATTTATAGCTCGTTTCATCCGCAATCCCTCTCTTACGAAGAGATGAGAGGCAAATAAAACATTAATTAGCAATGCCGATGCCATCAAATATTAAAATATCCCTGCATATACTTGCAGTACTTGAAGTCATCATAGTTGGTGTCTCATTTGTATCATGCAAAAAAGACAATGTACCATATGATACAAAATATATAGCTGAATTTCATCAGCTTTCTCATAGCATTGAGACTGTAGATATTTCCAATGACAAATTAGCTCTATATGTAGATTATTCTAATTGTATTGCTAATGGCATGTCTTCTCCATTTTATCAAAAAATGGTTTCTCCTTTAACTGCTGCGACGAAAGAATATCGGTCTATCAAAGGTGATACTATTAACCGCGAGACAGGGAATATTTACCAGTTACTTAATAATGTAGAAGAAGTTAATTATGCCGCTCTTGATAAAGCCATAGAACAAATGGCCAATCGGGAAGGTGAATCGGTTATGTTAACCGACGGAGAACTTTTTACTCAAACAACGACTAAAAACAATCCCAATAATCCTTATATGCATGAAGCTTTCAAGAAGTGGCTGCTAAAAGGACATGACATTCATATTATTGCAGAACCATTTCAAGAGTCCTATCATGGAAAATACTATAACAAAAAAAGGTTCTATATTATTTTTACAGACGATAGAGTTCAGGGGAACATCTACGATAGAATTAAAGAAATTGTAAACATGGCACAGTTTCCACAAGTGGATGAATTCCATTTGAGCGGCAATTATCCTTGGGTAGTTCCAACAAACGGTAATGCCTCTACCCCTAACGAGATAGTAGGTGCCAATATCACATCTTTTGGAGCATTTGAAATCCAAGATTGGCAAGTAAATTGGAAAAATATCATCAAACTTATTGTAAATGCCTATGATGATAATGGCAATCCTCTTCCAAATGGCGGAAAACTTATAAGTGGTTTGAGAATCAATAAGAATGCTTTCGGTTGCTATCGTATTTCCGATATTGATGTGACAGTTACTAATATTAATGATGAGTATTTTAATCTTTATAATACCATTGAATCTCAAGAGAAACCCGGCAGAATTGAAAATGCAGGTCCTGCTATAGAGAACTTCTTAATTGTTGATAAAGATGAGTTCAAAAAACATGGCATGGTGGATATTTATTTTGACATCAATAATTTCGCACCTAATGGAGATTTGACAGGTAAACCATACAATTATTTCAGAATAGACATCGTAGTTAAAAGCCTTGATAACATACTGGATAATAGCATTGATATTTTCAACTTTGATTCTATAACCAATGATGGGCAGACCAACATCTCCATTGCCGAAAGTTTGAAAAATTGTGTTTTTGATCCAGACCTTATCAACCAACTTAAAGGCAAAGTACTATATAGCATATACGTTAAATCAGATAAATATTAAAACCTCATGGATACAGTTATCAGAACTCTACCTCAGATTCAGCAGGCTCAAGCAGATACTTGGGTCTATGGAGCGATTGTTGCCGTAATTGCTCTTGCAATAGCTACTCTTATAGCTTTCCTTATCAACTGGAGATCAGACCGCAAGGACTACATTACGCGTCGAATCTGGTTTATTGTTATAGGTATCATAACCCCTTTAGGGCATTGGTTGTACAACATGCAGGTTATTGTTCCGAAGATTCATAATGCTGGATTTCAGAATATGTTTAAGGAAACAAACCTTTATGTTCTGCTTGCATCTATTGTTTGTTACTTTGCTGTCGGCATCTTTCTAATGTTCTGTTTTAGAAATTCTAAATTAGGTTCTATCCTTGGTAAGAAAAAAGACTAATGTTATGGCAAAACAATTTTTCGTACTTGGAATAGGTGGAACCGGCATGAGATGTATCGAGAGTTTGATACACTTGTGTGCTATGGGAATGTTCGATGACACGGATATTCACCTGCTTGCGCTTGATACGGACAAAAACAATGGTAACTTTGGCAGATTGAAAGAGCTAAAAGAATCTTATGTAAATGCTAAAAGCTTACAGGTTGCGAGTCGTGTTGCTCATAAAGACACTTTCTTTTCAGCAAACATTAAATATTATGAGTTTTCACCCAATTATGAAACCAAGAGCACGTTTAAGGAAGTGTTTAACTATGGTGACACTCAATATAATCACCGAGAAGAAACGGATCTTGCAGACTTAGTCTTAGACAGAAATGTTGAAGAGTTCAATCTGCAACATGGTTATCGTGCGCAGACTCATCTTGGATCTATGATGATGTATCAGTCCATCATTGAGGCAGCCCAATCAAAACTTCAAAGTGGATTAAAGGATTTTGTCAGTGCCTTAATAACCGAAACTACGTCAGGAAAGGCAAAGGTTTTTATTCTTGGATCTGTATTCGGAGGAACCGGAGCCTCTTCAATACCTATTATTCCGCAGGCTCTTACGCGAGCAGCACAAATAATCAGTAATGGGAGTGCCGATATTCTTAAAAACGCATATTTTGGTTCAACTCTTCTAACGGCCTATTTCAATTTCAATCTGCCTGATGCTGGACAATTAAATCAGCAAAAAGTTATTGCAACCAGTGATAAGTTTGCGCTTAATTCGCAGGTTGCTATGATGTTTTATGATGATGACGCTACCGTTAGGAGTATTTATCAACGTTTCTATATGATGGGGACGAATGGTCTTAACTGGAATCCAATGCAAAACGAAAGTCATAATACAAATAAAACATTGACAGGAGGTGCTGCCCAGAAAAATGATTCCCACTATATTGAATTGCTCGCTGCATGTGCAGCCATGGATTTCCTAAATAGCAATGAGAATACACTTCAAGAAGATAAAGATAATTATAAAACAGAATATCTGTACCGCGCAGTTGATGACAACGACAAATTCGACTTTCAAGATTTTGTAGGCAAAGATCGGCAGACCGAATTTGCTAAGAAACTTGGATGCCTCGTTGCATTTGCTTTGTTTAACAATGGCGATGATGACTTTGTTGAGAAAGCTCGCTCTGGAGAAGACAAAGAAATCATTGGCTTTGAAGAAATAGATCCTTCTCAAGTTAAATATCTAAAGGACTATTTCCGACTGTTTTTTGCCCGTATGGTCGAAGGTGGAGCCTTGGAAGAGGGATGGCTTCGTCAATTGCATCGTTCTGCCGGAGGTGGAGACAAATTTCTCCTTAATTCCAAACTGTTTGCATCTCGAACAAAAAAAGAACTCATGCGATTGGATTGGAACAAAAATATCTACCGAAATGAAGGCATCGGCAAGGACAACAAATACTCAACCGGACTAATCGGTAGCAAGTTTAATAGTTTCAAAAAAATGTTCTTGCAAGAATTACATGGCGACAGTAGTAAAGGTATTACCAATTGTGGAGAACAGCTATATAAACTCATCTATGATACACTAACAAAACTTTATAATTTCAATTAATATAGGATATGTCAAAAGCACTTCTAATACAGAGTTATACAACTCTAACGACCGGCATACAAGGCGAGTGGAATGAGTTGAATATGGCTAATTCCTATATTCAAGGTATCCAGACTGGTGACATTCTTGGCAATGTCAACGCCCAAACCTTAAATGCCTTGATTTCAGGTGTCCCTTCCCCTTGGGCGAGAGCCAAGCTATTCAAGTACGCTCTTGATACAATCAACAATCCCAATCCAAATATCGAAAATGGCGGATTGTTGAATTTCTATCAGATATTACATGGGGAATGGCGTGGTTTATTAGCAACAATTGCCTTATATCCAGATAGAATAAGATTCTCAGCCCCTGTTTATATGAACGTTAAGGGTGATGACTACGACATTGCATCGGCTTTTGGACGAATGCTATTTGACGATAAAGATATTTGGTGTAATCAAGAGGATCTTGCAAAAAATCCTGATGCTCAGCCATTCATCCATTTAATATATTATCGTAATCAACTTGTTGGAGGTACTTCGCCTCTTACTGGCGTTTTTACAGGAGTGAATTATGCTAATTTAGGTGACTCTGTCTCAGATATTAACTGGTATAGAAACGGCAGGTTTGAAGATCCGACTCGTTACCTCACACCTCAGCAACTTCAAAAGGTTTATCTTTTTATAAAGAATCTCAATCAGAATGTTGCTCAGTTTGAGAACATGATAAACTCTTATCGTAATGGAAAAAAGACTATTGTTTTGTCAGGTTTTAAGGGTATGGCGAGAAATTGGGAGAACGAACTTGCCAACCAAGGAAACAGCCTACGGACTGTGGGTCCGGTAGCTCGATATGGCTCGTTACAACAACCATTTATGGGATTATTCAAAAGTGATGTTCCAGTATATCTAAAGCCTGATTTTACTTTTACTTATGTGAATGACGGGAACTATCAGACTATTGGAGACATACAAGAGCTTCTTAGCTCGGATGAATATGTTGTCGGATGGATTGAGCCTCAAAGTCAGCGTCCGAAGCTTTCAGATGCGCCCGTTTACTACCTTCAAGTAAAAGATATAGAGACCGGAGATGTAGCATACTTTAGTGTGCCTCTTTCCGAGAAAGGAATTGACATATTCAAGAACAAGTTTGACACTATTCTGGAATATGGTGGCAATGCTAACACCAAACTTATCGCACACATTACAGATGCTGGGATGCTCGCTGTTTCTTTTGTTGTGGAAATCGATGGCGAAAGTGTAACGCTTAATGACCGTGAATACAAAATTCAATGGGTTCAGAATCAAGGAAAGGTTATTGCTTGGCCGAACTTCGTTTCGGAAAAATGGAACAAGTATTATCTTTTTTCTGAATATACCGATGGAGATACTGAGCAGTTCTTCCCAATTTTTAAGATTGGCGGAGAGATAATTAAAACAATAGACGGGAATTTCCTCACTTCAAGATACCATCCAGCCCCGGAAGAAGAAAGGCGTGTAGAAATTAAACAGTTGGCGACTTATCCTTCGGGACAAAGTGAAAATCTGCCAAAATATAACATCATATCATCAAACAAACCAATGTGTGGATTAGCTGCAATAGTAAAAATTGCAGGTAAAAACATGGGGGCTGGCTATTTGATGTTACGTCAAGATATTGTTCGGGACTTAACAACGGTAGGAACCAACAGTGAGGCTGTTGTTGGCATCGATTTTGGTAGCAACAATACTTGCATGTATTATAATACCCCAAATCGAGGCACAAATCCTATAATCTTCGGGAACTACCGCGCTGTTCTCGTTGGAAGAGAGAATAATAACCCGAAAGCTATTGCCGAGAATAACGAGTTGCTTTTCTTCACGAACTACCCATCAGAAAATGGTCAGTTAAAATCTTGGCTTCATGAGCATGACTCTCGTTATGTCGGAGCAAATCAGTCATCGGAAGTGGCCGGTGGTGTTCCTGTAAATCGTCCGAATGTTAGGGTGCAGGAAATGAATGAATTTGAGATTAAGACACAAGCTGGAATACTTCATTACAATATGAAATGGCTTGATGATGATAAGGGGCGAGAGAAGAAACGAGCCTTTTTGAAATCAGTTTGGCTTCAGGCGTGTGCGTTTCTTTATACCAACAGAGTTCATCCAGAAGAACTCTGTTGGAGTTATCCCGGATCAATGATGACTTCAGACCGCGATGAACTGGAGGGAATTTTCGAGGATCTCTGCAAGATTACTCCCTTTGGACGCAAACCAGAGTTAGCAAACAAATTGGTTACAGAAGCTGAGGCGGTATGCAGTTATGCCATGTCGCAAGAATTCGGCTTGAACAGCAATAACATGTTTCTTGGCATTGATGTTGGAGGCAGCACAAGTGATATTCTTCTTATAGCGAAGAATCCGCAGAACAACAACAAATACTCTTTATTCCGTGAGAGTTCTGTGCGACTTGCCGCTGGTGTATTTTTCGATGCTGTAAGAAAATCGGAACAATACAGACAGGCTCTTGTTGATTTTCACGAGGGACATGACACTGCTGTATATGTGGAGAATATCAAAGAGATAATAGACCATCCAGACAAGGCACCGTACTATCTTAATAGCATTTTTGACCAACTCAAGGATCAGAATGATTACGATGCTTTCTATGCGTCGCTAAGTTCGAATGCAAAATTTGTCTTCACGATTCCTGCCTATGTATGTGGTTTGTTATTGTTCTATTCAGGAATGCTTATCGGAAAGACAATCAAACTTAATAGGCTGGGGAATATCGACCGAGTTGAACTTATGTCGTTTGGTAAAGGGGGCAGATTGTTCCACTGGCTTCGTCATGCATCAAGTTCCCGTACCACTAATGAATACTATAACTGTTGCGTTAATGCCGGACTTCAGTTGATAATTCCTGATAAGATTGTCAATATTAAGTATCACGAAGAAATTGAGAACGACAATAAGACGGAGGTCGCTCGTGGCCTTTGCGAAAACAATGAACTCGCAATTATAGACGGTCTAAATGATTGTGATATATGTGGTGAAACTGGTGTGCGGTTTATCAAGGATGGCAATACCATATCCATCGCTCCCGATGATGAAATCAACGGAGAACAGTTTTCTGACGATATGAGTTACTTTGACTTTTCGGGTGTTCAGAACTTTGAAAAATTCATGGATATATTCATCAAGTTCGTGAGCAAGGACACCAAACTATATCAGAGAGCTGAGGATTCTTTGAGAGATGACATTAGCGAAATCCCTACTCGTATAATCTCGTTCTGCACAAATGACCAAGAATACAAGAAAGCCTCCAAGAACAACAAGAATGGTGAGGGGTTTCACTATCATCAGCCTATTATTATTGCGGAGGGTGCATGTTTCTTAAAGTCGCTAATATCAAAAGTGTTTAATCAATAAAAATCGCTATTTATGAAGTCACTGTCCTTATATATTGACAAATGGTTTATTACAGTTGCCATCAACTATGATGGTAGTGTGATGCCATTGTCTCTTCCGAATGGAGAGGATAGGATTTGGCTTTATTTCCATGAAGACATAGCCAACAGTAGAATTGAGTACGGTAAAACCTTTGAAAATAATTACAGAGATAAACTTCCGCACTATTTTGGCGATATATTCAATCTCATTGAAAAAGGAGACTGTTACTTTATTATTCATGAAAGACTGCGGCAAGAAATGCGGGAAATCTTTAAGGTTGCCGGCATTTTCAATCACCTTCATCAGGCAATGGGTGAAGAGGGAACTGTCGAGACTTATCTCTCTTTCTCTACAGATATTCCAGACGTTGCTCGGTTACATTTCATTGAAGAACTTGAAGAAGCTAATTTTAAGGTTGTTGAGAGCGTGGCTCGTATCTCTCATCTTGCTTTAGAGGAATGCAAGAAACGGAACGTATTTACGAAACACGGCGTATATTTGGTTCTTGTAGCTACTAATGATAATTTCCATTTTTCTCTTTATGAGAACAAAGGCAGTATATTCCTTCGTAAAAAAGAGGGCGCTTTACCCGGTCTTGGTTTGGATGTACGTCGCAGGGCTTTAGTCGAGACTATAGTAGAAAACATCAACAAAAATGCTAAACTATTAAAGAGTCGCGAGGAAATAGACTCAGAATGCGTTAGGCAAGACCGATTTGCAACTATTTGGCTTGATAAAATAGCAAAGAGCAAACCATATGTGCCTGTGGCATTTAACGGTATAACTTTTGCAGTTGCTCCTAATAATCCGGCAATAGTGCAGATTTTTCCTAAAGAGTTGGATAGTCGCACTACTGGAATAGTAGAAGAAATAGTTCGAAAAATAGCCGATTTTGTGAAGGAAAATCAATTACAGCCACATGAAATTGAGGGTATTGTATTTATTGGCAACACCTTTACAAATCAAACTTTTACAAGGGCAATAAATAACAGATTTATTATCGCTGATGATAAGATTGTGACTTACAAGGAAGAAGAACTTCCCAAAGTGGTCAGTGTCTATTCGCAAATAGATTGCGACCAATTTAAGGGAGCTACGGCTGATTTCCTGAATGATGCAAAAACACAGGAGATTCTAAATAATCAGGCAAAAGAGGAGGAAGAAAAAAGACTTAAAGCCGAGACTATTGCTCGTCGTCAGCAAGAGCTTATTGATAGTCAAAAGAAAGCAGATAGAGAATACAATAATGCAATAGAGAATATTGAGCGTCATGAAAGTGACCATAATTATGAGGAGATGCTTGAATGGGCAGAGATAGCTCTTACGAACAAGCCTAATGATGAATTTGCAAAAGAAAAAGCTGTTTTAGCTCGTCAGCTTCAAGCTGATCAAAAAGCGGCAAACAAGCAATTCAACACAGTCCTCCAGCGCGCTAAAACTGCTTTTTCAGAAAAGCGATGGACTGATACTGTTTCACAATGTGACATGGCACTTGAACTTAGACCAGATTCGGATGAAGCTTCTCGCCTGAAGACTGAAGCACGGCGTAGAATGGAGATAAAAGAAAAAGTTCAAACTTTGTTGAATCGTGCTGATGTATTCTTCGCACAGAAATTATATGCAGAGGCACTCAGAGAGGTGAGTAAAGTTCTTGGTCTTGACCCATCTAATCATGAAGCGAAAGAGATAGAAAGGAAAATCTCAGAGGTACATGCTCAACATGAGGAAAGGATTAAATCTCTTGTTGCAAAACTCCACGAGATTGAACGGGTAAAAGACTATGATTCCGCGATTAGTATTTGTGAATCGCTTATAGAAGAAGATTATACTAATATTCGCAAGTGGACAAGTCAAAAAGAGCGTCTAATCTCTCAGCGAAAGGAAATTGAAGAAACCAAACGCAAACTTGATGAATTAAAAAAAGATATAAACAAGGCGCATTTCGATGAGGATTGGGTTCGATTGAAATTGCTTTGCGAGAATTATCTAAAAATAGAATCAGACCGAGATATTTATCAATTTCTTTCTAAGGCTAAAAAGCGACTTGGAGAAATAAAGGTAAAAGAAGCTAAAGAAAAAGCATTAGCGACAATCAATGGACTGATTATTGATGGACATATAAATGAGGCGCAAAAGGAACTTGATCGATTCGCACAGAACTATCCTTCTGAGCACTCTGTTGTAAAGGATTTGCGAAAAAAACTTTTTTCGTTTGACCTTGAGGATGTTTCACAAAGAAATTCAAACTTTCCTCGTAAACCAATTGGATTTGCAGCTTCTAATATGAACAATACAAAAGGAGGCAATGACTTCCTTGAAACAGAAGCAAGAGAACCCCGTCATCTTAAAAAGACTGTAACGAAGAAAGAGGCAACAAAAAATTCTCCAAAGAAGGATGACTTTTTTGATAGTGCATCAACTTCTAATCAGGGAAGAAGCACAGCAGAACCTCGAATCACAAATAATGACTTTAATTTCTAACATCTAAAATTATGGCAGAAGAAGTAAAACTTAAACGAAAAATCACCCTCCGTCGCAAGCAGGAGGAAGCCGCTTTTACATTTGGTGGCAAGCTCAAGGTCAACCTTTATTGGACATCCGACACAGACCTTGATTTATGTCTTTTCTTTCGTAAGAAAGACGGAGAAGTAGGTGGCGTGTTCTCTAACGAATATCGCCAAAAAAAGAGCGATCTTGGGTCGCTTGACAAGTTTCCTTTCATGCTCCATCTTGGAGACAACAAGGAACCTGCACCTGGGGGTGAAGAGAGTGAGCAGATCAACATCGCAAAACTCGATGAAATCGACGAGGCTTTTGTGTGTATCGTCAACTATGGTGCAGCTATTGAAGGTGAAGATGTAACTTACGCAGAAGAAGGCGGGCGCATCGAAGTTAAGAGCGATAGCGGTGACTACCTCGAAGTGTTGGCAGATTCAGCAGATGAGGGTCACGTGTACTGCGTATGTTCAATCAAGAATAAAGGTGGTGAATTCGCGCTTAAAAATGAGAGCAAAGTGATGAGTCTCAGTAAAGCGTTCAACGAAATCCCCGGATTTGCTCTCATTTGCGAGGACTAATGGCAAACTCAGATATTAAATTAAAGCATAAGGTACAACTACGCAGGAAAGTAGAAGAACCTGAACTCGCTGTTGAAGAGACGATTGTTAATCCTGCTCCACAGCACAATCCGGAAAAGCCGAAATCTAAAACATGGATTTGGTGGCTCATTGGAATAATTGTGTTGTGTTTTGTAGGATATTTCATTTTTTCTATATCTGATAATAATGCCCAAATGCCTACTGAAGTAGAAGATATTTCAGCTACATCTGACATAAAAGAATCTGTTGAGACTGTAACTGAAGAAACAGAAGGTGCTGAACCTAAGTTAGCAGATGATAATCATAACGATGTTAAAGAATCGGTTGATACTGTAGAGCCTGCGAAACCTACAGAAACTATTGTATCACCTGCTAAAACTCCAGTTGAAGCAGTTGATGTTTCCAATGATGTTGAAGCGGAAGCTATGAAGGTGATTCGTGGTGATTACGGCATAGGGCAAGAACGCAAGAATAAACTTGGAGAGAAATATCAGACTATCCAGAACCGAGTTAATGAACTGAAGCGTGAAGGTGTATTCTAAATACAGCTAATATCTAATAGGTGAGGGAGTAATGTCTTATACGAAACTTCCTCACCTATATAATTAAAATATAATGAGTATATTAACAATAATAATTGGTCTTGTCATTTGGTTCGTTATTCCTATACTAACGAATGATGCTTTTAAAAAGAAAGCCTATAAAAAGGCTATTGCTGTGCTGTGCCGTATTCTCGGAATAGCAATTATAGCTATGTCTGTAATCAACTATATTATATCCATCATCCCATGAAGCAAACAAGGAAATATATCATACTTGCAGCAACCGTTTTGGGTATTATCGAAACTGGTTGCAGTAACAGTAACACATCAATGGCGAAACAGGATACACAGAGTGTCTCAGAGGTTCAAGAACTTCTTATAGAAAAAGGCTGGTATATTCCTAAATCTGCACCTAATGGAGAATTATCCAAAGAATATGGGATAAAAAGCCAATATGGGCAACAAGATAATTATTTTGACATAGAGATTGGTAGAGGATGTGATGTGGCCATAAAGATTATGGATGAAGTGACTGATAAGTGCATTAGATATGTCTTTGTTCCCGAAAACACTACAGTCAACATTCAGATGATTCCACAAGGCACTTATTATCTAAAGCTTGCATATGGAAAAGATTGGATGGAATACAATAATGACGATGGAACTATTGTAGGCAAATTTACATCGAATGTTTCCTATGATAAGAGTGTGGATGTGTTCGATTTTGGCAAAAAGAATTCATCTTCTGTAATCAGTTATGTTCTTCAGATAAATGTTAAAGGCAGTCACTTCCATAACAATTTTGGAACAGTGTCAATATCTGAATCTGAATTTATGAAATAATAGATACCTATCATATGTTACAAAACAAAAATTACACAGGCTTGACCGATGCGGAAGTATTGGAAAGCCGTAGAAAGAATGGCGTGAACATTCTCACGCCTCCAGAACAAGATCCGTGGTGGAAAGAATTTTTGGAGAAATTCTCAGACCCATTGATAATCATCCTGTTAGTCGCTGGTACTCTATCCATTGGTATTTCATTCTATGAGTTTTTCTTCCTCGGTCAAAACTGGAAAGTGTTTTTTGAGCCAATCGGAATCTTTGTGGCAATACTTCTCGCCACTGGCCTTGCTTTCATTTTCGAACAAAAGGCAAACAAGGCTTTTAAGATTCTAAATCAGGTAAACAATGATGAATCTGTTGAGGTACTCAGAAGCAGCATCATGACAACGATTCCCCGTAAGGATGTGGTTGTTGGTGACATCGTGATTCTCAATACAGGAGAGGAAATTCCTGCCGACGGTGAGCTATTGGATGCCGTTACTCTGAGTGTGGATGAATCAACACTTACAGGAGAGCCCATTTGTGTTAAAACCATAGACGAAACACACTTTGATAAGGATGCTACTTATCCGTCAAACCATGTGATGCGTGGTACAAAAGTCATGGAGGGACATGGCGTTATGCGTGTTTTACATGTAGGTGACAAAACCGAAATGGGCAGAATCTTTGCCGATTTGAGCGGTAACCACGATGACGAAATTGAGGAACTCGAAAGCAAAGAGAATCGCACCTTAAAGGAAGATGCCCGATTGAAACAGCTCAAATCTGGTCAAATAGACAGGAGTGTTAAAACACCTCTCAATGAGCAACTTGACGGTCTTGCAGATTGGATTACTAATGTTAGCTATGTATTTGCTGGATTTATCATTGTCGGTCAGTTGATTAACTTCCTCGGTTGGGGTACATGGCAGGCATGGACCTTGGCAATCCCCGTTGTTATCTTCTTCTGGCTTGTTATCAAGAAATTTGAAGACTGGTCTAAAGTCAAGTGTGTCCTTTCAATTATAGGATTCTTCATCATCTTTTTTGCTATGGTGATTGGGGCGTTTGCTATGCTCAATCCTGGAGCCGACAGTGCGACATGGTCACTTCTTCTTGCTCATACACTGAAGACTATGATGGTTGCAGTTACTCTTATTGTGGTTGCTGTTCCCGAGGGTCTCCCAATGGCAGTAACACTCTCATTGGCATATTCGATGCGTGCAATGCTCAAAACTAATAATCTTGTGCGCAAGATGCATGCTTGTGAGACAATGGGGGCAACCACCGTTATCTGTACCGACAAGACTGGCACTCTGACGCAGAACCAGATGCGGGTTTATAAGGCCAACCTTTTCGGAAATCCCTCAGATGATGTTGTTTATGAAGGTATCGCTGTAAACTCGACTGCGCAGCTCGATTTTTCTGGTGACAGACCTCAAGTTCTCGGCAATCCCACAGAAGGCGCATTGCTCCTTTGGCTCAAAGAACGTGGAGCAAATTATCTTGATTTTCGCAATAGAGCCACACGTCTTGAAGAGCTGCCGTTCACAACGGAGCGTAAGTATATGGCTACTGTTGTAAAATCAGTAACAGGCAAAACGATTCTTTATATCAAAGGTGCTCCAGAAATAGTTTTCAGAATGTGTAAGGACACTTGTAATGTTACGAAGAAAGAGATTGATGCGCAGTTGCTTGAATATCAAAATCAGGCGATGCGTACTCTCGGTTTCGCATATCAGGAACTTGGAGTCAAAGATGCTACCATCGCCGATGATAAAGTTGTCGCCGACAAGCTGACGTTCCTCGGTATTGTTGCAATCTCAGATCCTGTCCGTATCGACGTACCTAATGCAGTGAGTGATGTAACCGATGCCGGAATCAAGGTCAAAATTGTGACAGGTGACACTCCGGGAACTGCAAAAGAAATAGGTCGTCAGATTGGCTTATGGAATGATGCAACAGATACTGACCGCAACATTATTACTGGACAGGAATTTGCAGAACTTTCTGATAAGCAACTAAAAGAGCGCGTAGGAGAGTTAAAAATTATAGCTCGCGCTCGCCCGATGGATAAAAAACGTCTTGTGGAGGCACTTCAAGCAAACAATGAAGTTGTAGCCGTAACCGGAGACGGAACCAATGATGCTCCAGCACTCAAAACTGCCCATGTGGGGCTTTCGATGGGCGATGGAACTTCGGTCGCAAAAGAAGCATCTGACATCACCATCATTGACAATTCGTTCTCGTCTATTGGCCGAGCTGTCATGTGGGGACGATCACTTTACAAGAACATCCAGCGGTTCCTGTTATTCCAACTTACAGTAAATGTAGCCGCCTGCTTCCTCGTATTGTTCGGCTCATTTATGGGAACCGAATCTCCACTGACTGTTACTCAGATGCTGTGGGTGAATCTTATCATGGACACATTTGGCGCGATGGCTCTTGCATCTCTTCCGCCCTCTCAGAAAGTAATGGATGAAAAACCGCGTAAACGTGAGGCTTCAATCCTCACAAACTCGATGCTTTGGGAACTTTGCGGTGTAGGTTTTTTATTTTTCGCTATTACTTTAGGATTCTATTGGCTCTTCAACCATGCCGTAGTTACATCTATACCTCAGATGCTTCATACTGCCATTGGAGCGGCCTCTGAAATGACTCCTTACGAAGCGACACTTTTGTTCTCCATATTCGTATGGACACACTTCTGGTATATGTTCAATGCCAGAAGTTTTGAGACAGGAGAAAGCGTGTTCAAGTTGAAAATGAGTCAAGGCTTCTGGACTATTGTAGGTATCATCATTATCGGTCAGTTGTTCATTACCGAGATAGCCTACGAGTTCTTCAATGTAGAACCTATGCTTCACACCATTGACTGGAGTTTCAATCCGTCAGGCGCTATAGACCTTTTGATTATTGTAGGAGTATCTTCACTTGTCCTTTGGGTAAGAGAATTTTGCAGACTTCTAAAGAAATAACAACTCAAACTCAGATAGCGCATCGGGTACAATCTCGATGCGTTATTTTAAGAAAAGAAAATGAGCAATAACAATTATAAGAAACTTGGAATTGCGCCCCGATTCCATGAAATTCTCTCTACGGGACTATATACTGGGCTGATTCCATTTGCTCCCGGTACAGCAGCAGCTTTTGTAGCATTGTTGATATGGTATGGACTATACCTTGTTCTCAGTCCTTTCGCATTATTGTGGACAACAATCGGATTGGTCATAGTTGTCACGATAATTGGAGTGTGGACTTCCAATGTCATGGAACGTTATTGGGGAGCAGACCCCCGTGCTGTTGTAATAGATGAATATGTAGGAACTTGGATTCCGCTTTTGGCTGCTCCATGTGGTGAATATACATGGATTCTCGCAATCATCGGATTTGCCTTCTTTCGTATAATAGATATCTTTAAGCCATTAGGTTGTAGAAAAATAGAGCAGATTATGTCCGGAGGCTGGGGTGTGATGTTTGATGACATCTTAGCTGGTAGCTATGCTCTTATAATTGTAATTGCAGTTAGATATTTTTTCTTGTGACAATTTGTTTCTTAGCAGAAAAACATTATCTTTGCAAACGTTAGGATAGCGTTCTTTTGATTTAATGCAAAAAGAGGTAAGATACGGAATTTCGCTCGTTTCCAAATCGTTAGCAGTCAAGCTACAAAACTTTGTAAGTTGTTTATTTTCAACAGGAAAGAAGATTGGAAATGTCTTGCCGTGTGGAATGTCAGGTTCTTTTTAATTCCGCATACATCGGCAATCTCTTTCAAGTAGGCGTTTAGCTTCTGATTGCTGATTATGGGAAGTATCTTGCCATTCGGTAACTTGCCCTTGTACTTCTTCAAAATCATCTTGGGAATATCCAGCAGAGGAACATTAACGTCCGTATTCGTCTTTTGCCGCTTTGTCATTATCCAAAGGTTGCCGTCAAAGGATTTGCGGATATTATCTTGCGTAAGCCCGGCTACATCTATATAGGCAAGCCCGGTGAAGCAGGCAAAGATGAACAAGTCCCTGACGTGTTCCAGCCGTTCGGAAACCATTCTCTTTTTGAGGATGATTTTTATCTCGTCCTCCGTCAAGTAGCCCCTATCCACTTTCTCCAACCGGATTTTATAACTGGCGAACGGGTCATTTACCAATATGCCGTTGTTACGGGCTATGATGATGATGCGCTTGAAGAACTGCATGAACTTGGCGGTAGTGTTGTAACCGCACTTGCAGGCTGTACGCAGGTACAACTCAAAATCGGTAATGAGCATCGGCGTTATCTCCTTAATGGATATGTCCGATACATTGTACTTGCTTTGAATGAACTCGGCAAGGTGGCGGCGGGTGACTTCATACTTGCGGTAAGTCGCTATCGTCTTGGATATGCCGACCAACTGCTTCACATCGTCATTGTGCTTTTGGAACAGGGTAAGGATTGTTTCGTGGCTCTCACTATGACCTAAAAACTCGTTCTTCACTTTCTCGGCGGTCACGTAGTTGTCACGCCGCTGCATTTCGTGGTAAATGGTGTTCAAGGATGCGTTTATATCATCCAGCATACGGTTTATGCGGCTGGCTTCCGCAGTACGTCCGGTAGCCTTGCCCATTTTGCCGTCCCAAATAGAGGGTAACACGTCCAACTTGGTGTTAAAACGGCTCGCCACGCCGTCCACTGTAATACGGGCGAAAAGGGGGTACGCACCGTTGGCTTTTTGTTTGTCTTTCTTTGCGTAAAAGCAAATGTTGAATGTCGATTTCATAACTCACTTTTTAAGTAGCAAAACTATTGTAATTCTCTAAAAATGAGTTCTATGCAGGCAAGCCAAATAGCGACAGGAGTTCGCCAATTTCGGACAATCTGTACCCCCTTTCCGTTTTTGTTTGTCGGGGGTACGAGTTAGGTTACGAACTTTGTCTTTTAGGGGCGAAAAGGTGTACTTTAAGGCAGACACAAGGGGATAAAAAAAAGTCCCACAAATCATTGAATTTGTGGGACTTGTCTGCTTACTGTCCGGTATTGTCCGGTTAGTTCAGCGGAGAGGGAGGGATTCGAACCCCCGGTACCTCGCAGTACAACGGTTTTCAAGACCGCCGCAATCGACCACTCTGCCACCTCTCCTAAAAACTTCCTTTTCGGGAAGTGCTTTTTTCTTAAAGCGATGCAAAGGTACAAATCATTTTTAATTCTGCAAACTTCCTTTCTCTTTTTTCATGAATTAATAGTACTTTTGCACCATGATATATCCGCAGAACTTTGAACAGAAAATAGGTTTCGACCAAATACGCCGATTGCTGAAAGAAAAATGCCTCAGTACACTTGGTGAAGAACGGGTGATGGACATGGCATTCTCCGACCACTTTGGAGAGGTGGAGGAGCGTCTGGACCAAGTCACCGAATTTGTACGCATACTCCAAGAAGAAGACAACTTCCCGGCACAATACTTTTTTGATGTACGTCCGTCACTGAAACGCATACGCGTGGAAGGCATGTATCTGGACGAGCCAGAACTTTTCGACCTGCGCCGTTCGCTGGAAACCATACGCGATATAGTACGCTTCCTACAGAAAAGCGACGATGATGAGGAAGAAAGCGCTTCCCCCTACCCTTGCCTGAAAAAGCTGGCGAGAGACATCACCGTCTTCCCGCAGCTCATAGCGAAAATAAACGGCATCCTCTCTCCTTACGGAAAAATCAAGGACAACGCCTCCGCAGAACTGGCACGCATCCGTCGGGAACTGGCAAGTACCATGGGAAGCATCTCCCGCTCACTGAACAGTATTCTACGAAATGCCCAGTCCGAGGGCGTTGTGGACAAAGACGTAACACCCACCATGCGTGACGGCCGTCTGGTCATTCCCGTTGCACCGGCACTGAAACGGAAAATACGCGGTATTGTACACGACGAGTCGGCCAGTGGTAAAACCGTATTCATCGAGCCTGCCGAAGTAGTGGAAGCCAACAATCGCATACGAGAACTTGAAGGTGACGAACGCAGAGAAATTATCCGCATCCTGACGGGCTTCTCCAACCAGTTGCGTCCCTCCATCCCCGACGTACTGCTATCATACGAGTTCCTTGCCGAAATAGACTTCATACGTGCCAAAGCATTGTTTGCCGAGCAAATATCCGGACTGAAACCGGCTCTCGAAAACAAGCAACTGCTGGACTGGACAATGGCGGTACACCCACTCTTGCAACTTTCTCTCGCCAAACATGGCAAAAAAGTCGTACCGCTTGACATCGAACTGAATGAGAAGCAACGTATCCTCATCATCTCCGGTCCGAACGCAGGCGGCAAGTCCGTCTGCTTAAAGACAGTAGGCTTATTACAATACATGCTGCAATCCGGACTACTCATCCCGATGCACGAACGCAGTCATGCCGGAATATTCAGCAGTATATTCATCGACATCGGTGACGAGCAGTCCATTGAAGATGATTTGAGCACCTACTCCTCCCACCTTACGAACATGAAAATCATGATGAAAAGCTGCAACGAACGGAGCCTCATCCTGATTGATGAATTCGGGGGCGGAACAGAACCCCAGATAGGAGGTGCCATTGCCGAAGCCGTATTGAAGCGTTTCAACCAGAAACAGACGTTCGGTGTCATCACCACACACTACCAGAACCTGAAGCATTTTGCCGAAGACCACGAAGGTGTAGTGAATGGCGCCATGCTCTACGACCGCCATCTGATGCAGGCACTGTTCCAACTACAGATAGGCAATCCGGGCAGTTCGTTCGCTGTGGAGATTGCCCGCAAGATAGGTCTGCCGGAAGATGTCATCGCCGATGCCTCGGAAATTGTGGGCAGCGAATACATCAACGCCGATAAGTACCTGCAGGACATTGTGCGCGACAAACGCTATTGGGAAGGCAAACGCCAGACAATACGCCAGCGTGAAAAGCACATGGAAGAGACCATCGAGCGTTATCAGACCGAAATCGAAGATTTGCAGAAATCCCGGAAGGATATTCTGCGCAAAGCGAAAGAAGAGGTGGAGCAACTGATGCAGGAAGCCAATGCACGCATCGAGAACACCATACGCTCCATCAAAGAAGCCCAGGCAGAAAAAGAAAAGACACGCCAGGCCCGCCAGGAGTTGACGGACTTCCGCGAATCAATGGAAGCGCTTGCCAACAAGGAACTGGAAGAAAAAATTGCCCGCAAGATGGAAAAGCTGAAAGAAAAGCAGAACCGGAAAAAGGAAAAGAAAGCAGGCAATGGAAAAGAGAACGGACCGTCTGCCCAGGCTTTGGCAGAACAGCAGGCGCGGAAAGAAGCGGAACGCCTCGCGGCAATCGTCCCCGGCTGCAACGTCAGAATAAAGGGACAGACCTCTGTGGGCGAGGTAATGGAAGTGAACGGCAAGAATGCGATTATCGCGTTCGGCAGCATCAAGACTACCGTCAAGCTGGACAGGCTAGAACGCACCAACGCGCAGCCCAAACAAGCTGACGTGTCCGCCAAAAGCACTTTCATCAGCGTCCAGACCCAAGACAGCATGTATGAGAAGAAACTACATTTCAAGCAAGACATTGATGTCCGTGGCATGCGTGGCGACGAAGCGCTGCAAGCCGTCACCTATTTCATTGATGATGCTATCCTCGTCGGCATGTCGCGTGTGCGTATCCTTCACGGAACAGGAACGGGTATCCTGCGCACGCTTATCCGCCAATATCTGGAAACCGTTCCCGGAGTGCGCCACTTTGCCGACGAACATATACAGTTCGGCGGAGCAGGCATTACCGTAGTAGACTTGAGTTAATGGATAATTGACAGTTGATAATTAAATCATAAATCTGAAATCATAAATCTGAAATATATGAAATCAATCAAAGAACTCTACCGTATCGGTACCGGTCCATCCAGTAGCCACACTATGGGGCCGCGCAAGGCAGCTCAGATATTCCTGGAAAGGCATCCCGAAGCAGCCGCCTTCCAAGTAACCCTATACGGAAGCCTCGCCGCTACCGGCAAGGGGCACATGACCAATGTTGCCATCACCGAGACACTGCAACCCGCAGCACCGGTAGAAATAATCTGGGAGCCCAAAATATTCCTGCCCTTCCATCCCAACGGTATGAAATTCGTCTCTTTGGACAGCGAAGGCAAGGAGACCGACCAATGGACCGTATTCAGCGTCGGCGGCGGTGCCCTGGCAGAAGAGAATGATGGAGCATCATCCGTAAACACCCCGGATGTATACGAAATGAACAGTATGACCGAAATACTGCAATGGTGTGAACGTACCGGAAAAAGTTACTGGGAGTACGTCAAGGAATGCGAGGAAAGCGACATTTGGGATTACCTGCAGGAGGTATGGAAAACCATGCAGGCTGCCGTAAAACGGGGATTGGATAGTGAAGGAGTCTTGCCCGGCCCTCTGAATCTGCGCCGAAAGGCTTCTACCTATTATATACGTGCCAGTGGCTACAAGGCTTCCCTCCAGTCGCGCGGACTGGTATTTGCCTATGCCTTGGCAGTAAGTGAAGAAAATGCGTCAGGTGGGGTCATTGTCACTGCACCTACCTGCGGTTCGTGTGGCATTGTACCGGCAGTGCTCTATCATCTGCAAAAAAGCCGGGAGTTCAGCGACACACGCATACTTCGTGCCCTTGCCACAGCTGGACTGATAGGAAACATCGTGAAGACCAACGCTTCCATTTCGGGAGCGGAAGCCGGATGCCAGGCAGAGGTAGGTGTAGCATGTTCCATGGCATCAGCCGCAGCCAACCAATTGTTTGGAGGCAGTCCGGCACAAATAGAATATGCCGCCGAAATGGGATTGGAGCATCATTTGGGTATGACCTGCGACCCAGTTTGCGGACTGGTACAAATCCCGTGCATCGAACGTAATGCCTACGCCGCCGCACGCGCCTTGGATGCCAACCTTTACTCCTCCTTCACCGACGGCATGCACCGCGTGTCATTCGACAAAGTGGTGGAAGTCATGAAAGAAACCGGAAACGACCTGCCCTCCCTCTACAAAGAAACCAGCGAAGGAGGACTGGCGAAGGATTATAAGCCGATGTAGTTAAGGATAAGGGATTAAGGATTAAGGGATTAAGTTTTCAATATGATTGCACAACACTAATGTCCTTAATCCCTTATCCTTAACTCTTCTCTAATCAAGTTTTACCGGCCAATGCGTATCATCCCTATTACCGCTCACATCTTTTGTCTGTAGCAAGCCGCCTTCTTCCGAATAGAACAATTGATACTCTGCATTTCCCTTTTCAACTTCAATGACAAACTGCATAGGCACTACCGGATACTCCAAAAGAACAATCTCCTCTATCTTCCAACCGGCATACTCACTGGCGCTGAAAGAGGTCTGTACTGTTCCCGGAAGATTATTCCAAAGCAATTCGGTTTCCGTCAGTTGCCATTCCGCCTGATTATTGAACCATACATCCTTTTCCTGCCCATCCACTTTACAATCTGCAACGAAATAGCCCCCTTTCTGTTCCCATTCCACATGGATTGCGGAAGGGTATTTGGACTTCAATGCTTGTGACATTGCTTCGGGCACTTTGACATCATCCTTGTCGTCATCATCACTGCATGCACCAAGTGCCAAGGCGGCGATGAACATCATCGCCAACATTTGAATCTTCATTCTCATCATTTCTCTATAAAGTTTAGGTTAATAGTTACTGGAGAATCAATCGTCCATGCTGACGAACTTTCCCTTTTTGTTGAACTTCAAAGAGTAGTCATTACCCAATTCAATTTCCACACCGGTACGTCCGCGTTCGATTTTAGTAATAATCTCTCTCGGGAAGTTAGCCTTCACATACTCCTTTACCGGAACCGGAATCAATGCTTCGGGAACAGCGGACTTCTTGCAATCCACTTCCAACCAATTTCCTTTCTTGTCGAAGTCTATTTCCGTACGGTCTGTCAACAGCACTTCATATTTTTTAGTCTGCAATATTTCACTTTCAATCTTGATGTGTGAAATGTGCGGTTTCGAGAAATACTGGTTGATAAAATTGCGTGCCGTCAGCGGAAGCTGCTTGGTATCCTGAGTGATGACATCACCGGCAAAGGCAAACTGAACAGCTACAAGAGCCAACACAAGAATAGACAATACTTTCTTCATAATCGTTATTTTTTAATGTTACTAATAAATTTCATATTATTCACACTGCAAATAACGGTAGAGAATTAGGAAAGATTTGGGAATAACCGCAGTTAACAGTAAATTTTACTTTCTTTAACCAGACGGAAGGTATGCATACCGTCCTGCCATTCATACGTGAGCTTCAATGAAGACGACAACGCAATGGAACGCGCTATGGCAAGCCCCAGTCCGGTGGAGTCCTTCTTGCCATCCATGCCATGATAGAAACGCCGGAACAACTTCTCTCCATCCAAAGGAACATCACCCGTATTCTTTATGACCAGCGAAGTTGGAGTGGTAAGTACCTGCAACTCTCCCTCTTCCCTATTGTGCAGCAACGAATTCTTCACCAGATTGGAAACCAGTATTTGCGCCAGCGAATGGTTGCAACGGATAATAAAAGGCTGCTCCTCCCGTTTTCGTATCAGTCTCACCTGCTTATGTTCATAGATATCCATCAGGTCGGGCAAGAGTTCATCCAATATCTCATCCACCGAAACATCTTCCATCTCGGTATACTGCCCGTTCTCTATACGGGAAAGCAACAGCAGGGACTTGTTCAGTTTTACGGCACGCCCCAGCGTGGCATATATCTCGTCCAGCTGCTCCATTTGCTGTTCCGTCATCCCTTCACTCTCAGCCAGCAGTTCCACTTTTCCCCTCACGATGGCAAGCGGTGTCTGCAACTCATGCGAGGCATTCTCGATGAACTGCTTCTGCTCCTCGTATGCCTTGTAGCTGCGGTTGCCCATATCCAATGCAGCATCGCTCAACTGGCGGAACTCCCGTATCTTCGTCGGGTTGTCCAATGGAGGCACCTCCTTGCCGGGCTGAATGCAGTGCAGCCAGTCAAGCAACCTATGTAACGGACGGAACACTCCCTTCAGCACCAACTGGATGCCGATGGAAGTACAGATGAGAAACAGCAGGAACAGCGCTCCCAGATACCAAAGCATAGCCTCCACCATGTCATCCCGCTCCAAAATGGAAATCATCAGTTTCAACTCATAATATTGCCCGTCGGGCATACGGAAAGCGGTACACATGACACGTACCGGTTCGTCTTCATCCTCCAGTTCGATATAAACCGTAGCATCATAGAACACTTGTCTGTAATGCCGCCCTTCCTCTTCGGATATAGGAGTGAACTTATAGAAAGACATCAACGAGCCTTCCGTTTCGAGTATCGAGGGGTCGTGAAGCGCACTCTCCATCAATATCTCACCGTAATTCTCCAACGTATCGTCCGTCTCATCCACCACCTCGTCAATGATTGCGTAATAGAACAGCACACCCCACACTGCCATCAACAGAAACAGCAGCAATGCAAGTTTGCGGTAGGTGTAGCTCAGCAGCTTCATCGTTCGGAGAGTTTGTAGCCGAATCCATAGACAGCCTTTAATTCTATGGTAGCCTCAGCTTGTTTCAATTTCTTACGCAGATTCTTCACTTGCGAGTAGATAAAATCCAACGAATCCGCCTGGTCTATATTGTCTCCCCACACCGACTCGGCAAGGCTCATTTTATTGATGACCCGGCCGGGGTTGACTACAAAATAATAAAGCAGGTCGAACTCCTTGCGGTTCAGCTGCAAGGGTTTTCCGTTTATCTCTACCTGCCGTTTGTCGGGGTAGAGCAAAAGATTTCCAAGGGTGACGGTCACATCTCCCTTCGCTTGCCGCCGACGTATCAATGACTTGACACGTGCATTGAGTTCTGCCAGATGGAAAGGCTTTGTAAGGTAATCGTCGGCTCCCAGTTCCAGCCCGTCCACCTTGTCGTCCAGCGAGTCTTTGGCCGAGATAATAAGCACACTGTCACTGCGGTGCAGCCGTTTCAGCTCACGCAGCAAGTCCAGACCGCTCCCGCCAGGCAACATGATATCCAGCAAAATGCAGTCGTAATCGTAGTCATTGATTTTATCCAATGCCGAAAAATAGTCGGCAGCGGTCTCTACAACAAACTTTTCTTTCAAGAGCGAAGTGCGGATGGTTTCCCGCAAATCTTGCTCATCTTCTACAATCAGGATTTTCATACCGGCAAAGATGGTCTATAAAACTGGAAACAATCTGGAAAACTATCCACTAATCAATGCTGTCTGTCTGATAGTCCTCCATCAGTTCTTCTTTTGCCATGGAGATTTTCCCGTCAGCCGTAATGGTCAGTCTGATGGGAACATAAAGGTCGGATTGCGGATAGCAGACGCTGGCCGCGTATATGATTCCTTGCGGAGTGGTCTTGTCATAGACCAGCCCCTCAAGAATAGAGTACTTCATGAACTTGGCATCCACCAACGAAGCAAAATTATCTTTGGTGAACACTTTATCCACCACCTGCTTCCCGCCGCACGTGATGCGCAAGGTGATACGGTTATCCACAAATTTCTCCCCCTGCTCGTTTTTCACTATCGGCAGAGATTCATCCGGCCGGCGCACTACAGAAGACTGATACTCTTTTCCCTTATACGTAAAGGATGTTTTTACATCGGACACCTGCATGCGCTGTGGGCCGGCAATTTCTGTACTATCCTGCATCAATACCTGCGTACCGTCTTTCTTATTCTTGTCTTGCGACGAACAAGCAGTGAAGAAGATGACCGATGCACACACTAAAATATAGACTATATTCTTCATCGTTCTGTTTTTTAGTAGTTGACCGGACAAAAATAGTACAAATTGAATGCAATAGAAAATTTATTTTCTTTTAGATTCCATTTTTGCTTTTCTATCCTGCACTTTCTTGCTGTATGCAGCATATTGTTCTTCCGTCATAATCTTCTGGAGTTGTGAATCATAAGCAATACGGGCAGTCTTCATCTCTTCACGCTTCTTTTCCATCTCCGCTTTTTTCTGCGCGCGTTGCTCATCCGTCAATTGATGGCGCTTGCCATCTCTCTTATGATGCTTGTGTGCTTTGGCACGATGCATCGGCATATCTCCCATTTTCTCAACTAATGCCAGATTTGCCTCCAGCAGTTGTTGTTTCTGCGTATCGTTCAAGGAGTACTCTTTCACCATCCGTTCCGTCATGCGCTCGGCACGGACTTTCGGTTCGGGCATTTTATCACTGTGGCGGGCATGTTGTGCCATTGCCATGCCACCCATCAGGAAGGCGGCCATCCATATCAGAACTATTCTTTTCATCATTTTTCTCTTTTTTTAATTAATACCTTATGTTAGTTATACCTATTGTGTTGCAACGTATCTATGACAAAAACAAAAGCGGGAAGTTTAACCGCAACTTCCCGCTTTAACATAATAAATGAGGTTGAAAAGAATATTAAGGTTCGTCCAGATACTGTACGATAAGACTCACCTGCTTCGGCATGAATGTCCGTGTCCTTACATTGTACCCGGTATGCGCCAAGGCTTCATACAGTTCATGATTCCGTTTTATCCACCGCGTCAGGGTGCGGATGGCGCAACGTGCAGTAGCATTGGGGCAATAGAGGCATGCCAAATCTTTCTTTTTATAAGTCGTGATACGAAAGCCATTTTCTGTTTCCATAGCAGTTTGTCTGATTTTTAAATGATTGATGTAAAGATACGATATTCAAAAGGCGAAGTCAAGTATTTCAAGGAGAATATGAACCTTTTTCTGAGAAAGTTCATATTCTCCTTATTTACAGAATGTTTATCCTAACGGATTTTCTCCCTGGTCGCCATCGGAACCGCCGCCATCCGGATTTGGTTTGGAACTACCCCCACCAGAAACGGTGCCGTTGCCCGACCAATCCATCTTCTCTACGCTGGCGCGGGTCAGCATATCCTTAAAGTAGAAGCCCGGGGTGAAGATAATCTTGCGGCGATAAATCGTGCTTGCCTTCACATCTTCCAGCTTGTCCTGGCTCTTGGCATTGATGCCGGGACGGAAACAGCCGAACTCACCCAGCTGTACTGAAAATCCCTTGTTGATATCCATATTCAAGGTGTCGATCAATCCGTCCAGCACCAACTTCACCACACCGCGAGGCGCCATGCCTATCTTGGAAACCTCGTCGCATAAATCCTTAAAACCTACCACACCCAAAGTTTTCATCTGCGCCACGTACTTTTCCGTTTTTGTCTCGTCAAAACCGAATACTCTCTTTTTTACTTCATAATTCAAAGCCATAGTTTTTTAATTTTAAGTTGATTAATAAAAGTCGGTCTTGTTCGCTCGTCAGTCTGCAAAACCAGTTTCTTTGTGACCACGATGCAAAGATACAACGGGCAGAAAACGGGGTGGTGCTTTAACGGAGGTTTAAGGAGGTTTTCGTAGGATAAAAAAGGATATTGGAGAAAAAGAAAGGAACTGATAGACAATGACTAAGAAATTTTATTCCTTAATCATACATTGTTTTTATCCTTTACGGCATCTTTAATTGACAGCGTAAAAAAGTTCAGGTTCTTTTCTCTCTGAATTTGCGCTTGCAAACTCCAAACTCTTTTTTCCGAAAAATGGATAGTGGTAGTTTCGTGAGCCGACAGGACATAGGGCAATGCACCTTCCACATGAAATACATTGACTTTCATCTGTCTTTATGGGGTTCTCCAACGCAATGGCACGTGTCGGGCACTCTTCCTGAATAGGACGGCACGCCTACGACCAACAATTCATTGCGTCCCAATCTCAAACCGGGGGATTAAAACATTACTCGTAATGTCATGTTGGATATTATCGGCGTGCAGCTGCTTGACGATACCCTGCACGATGGCTTTGGTAGTAAATGTAGCACTGAAAAAAACAGAATGGACTTTATGTATCTCCATAAATCTTAATTTATCCGATTAAATTTCTAATAACCGTAAATTTATTGGTATCCGTTCAAGGTCAGGCAGAAGAAGTCACTGTCATCATACGGATAATCGTATTCGATGGGGAGTTCTTCTTTCTCTATTTTCTTGAATCCGGCTTTCTCATAAAACAGATGTGCTCTGTCCGTATTCTTGGGGGTGTCGAGAATGATTTGCCTCCAGCTTTTTCAATATGCGGAATAACAGCCCTTTATCCATATTGAGCTCACGGGATATGTCCTTTGCATTTCGATTCGGATGCAAATACACATCTTGAATTTTACCTCTTTCTGGCATACACCACACTCGGCCCCATCCCATGCCTCATCAACACCCCTTCTTCTATAAACCTATTCAAATCGACAACCGCCTGCTTATAACTACGTCCTGCCAGCCGTGCATACTGAGAGCGATTGATGCAGGGATACTGCTGCAAATACTCATCCAGCAACTGCCAGCGCTGCTCCACGCCCAACGCCTCATCGGCAGACGAAGCAGGCGCCGATGCCGATTGCGGACAACGCTCCAACTGCATCTTACCTTTCAAATCCTTATAGAACTCCCTGCCCAGACGGAAATTCAACCCGCGCAAAGCGATGGAGGCAGCACGAAGCTCTTTCTTGTCCGTCGCCTGGCGGGTACAACTCAAAGAGGGGGTGAAGTAACCCAGTTCGCCCAGCTCCACCGTCCAGCCATTGGCAAGGCAGTCGCGCAACTCGTCCATAAAGCCTGCCATCGCTCCTTCCAGCAGGCTGCGGCTGAGGCCGGTGAAAAGATGTACACGCTCGATAAATTCCTTGCGGTCGATGGTGCCCTTGGGGACAAAGCGGGCATAAAGGGATTGTTGCTCGCCGGTCTGGCGGACGTCGGGTTTCTCGAAAAGGTCGTAATACGCACTCATATATATTCTGTTTTTAAATGGTCCTGCAATTCCGTCATTTCTTCTTCCACGGCATTAAGGAGAAGAAATGCTATTCTTTAATCATTCCACCATGGAGAAAATATCATTCCACCACGGAAGAAAAATCGTTCCACCATAGTGGAATGATTTTTTCCACACGATGGAACGATTTAATAGTAGCATACAAATATACTAATCGAAAGGAGGAAAAACAAGAAAATTCCCATAAAAAACATATCTTTACGCTGGAAATGAAACATATAAAAAATACACACCAAACTCACTTTAGAGTCATGAAGAAAATATATCCCAAAAAATGGTTGGAACTGCATCCGTACAAGCAGACAAACAGCGTTGACCAGTACTACGTCGGCATTGCAAACGAAATCCACAAAAGACTTTACTCTTCAACGATAGCCGACGCCTTCGAAGAAGAGGAAAACATACGCTATACAAGCCTCTGCCTCGCCGCATGGTTTGAGGACGTCATCTCCCAGACCGGCATCTGGCAGGCATTCACTGCCGAGTGCCGGAAGCGATACGGAACCTATCTGCCCTTCTACCCCATCAAAGGCGATTATTTTCCGGATGAAATCAATCTGGAGGACATACGCTTTCTGCTTTGGCACCATATACAATATCTATGCCGGGGAATAAGCGCCATCAACCCCGAGAATCCCGGAATAGAGCAGACTGCACAAGAGATATACGGACTGCTTGCAGAGGAATACGAAACCGCTCCCGAAAATGAAAGGATGCAGGAATTTCTATACCACTCTGCCATGGGAGAAGAAGATTTCTTCCGCTACCGGGAGATACTGGATTGGTTTCACTACCAATGCTACTTCAACATCGAAAATGTCGCCCAATGCCGGGACGAAGCTGAACGGTTGCTGGATGATGAAAAGATTACTCCCGAAATGGCAGAGACCCTCATATATGCCACACGCACCTCACTGACGTTCAAAGGCCGCCGCAACCTGCTGTCGCTGACCTCACCGGAATGGCTGGCTCTCATCGGAAAAGCCCATCCCGAACATCAGCTTTGGGGCAAAGTGAAGGCACGGGAAAACAGTTGCTATCTGCTGGAGAAAGAAGACGATGAATTTCTGTACGTCAAAGATTTGTGCAGTGAGGACGAAGGCGAATTCAAGATAACCAAGAAGTCCTTGAACCTTTCGGCCATCCGTAGCCGAGAGGCAGGGAAAAGCACCCTTATCTGCGAACTGATTTATTTTGGCAACGCATGGTGGCAGTGCGGCATGCTTCTCGAAAACAAGTACGACCAGAAAATGGCGGAATATGTGGACGACTTGACGAAACAGAAAGAAAAGACGAATGAAAAGGCTACATTCCATGATTTCATAAAAGCATCCGGCGGGAAATCTTTTGTATTCTGCCAATCGCAAGAGGAAATCTCTGATTTTCTGCTGAACAAGATGGGATACGGCTTGAAAGAAGACCTGGACATACCACGCATACATACAGAAACCGGAGCCATGCTGATGGCCAACCCGCACACCGGCCTACATATCCAATTCAAGCTGTGCGAATGCATCAAATCTCCGGACAACCCCAATTATAATAAGGAGGAAGCAGAGAAAAACGCCATTATGTTCATCGTCAACCCAGACATTATCCCCTACCAATTGAGTTGCATCCTGCAAGACGAAGGCATGCTTCCGGATGCTTATCTGAACAGTTTGCAAAGAAAAGAATACGGGCAAGAGTTCATACGCAAGAATGCACACTTCCTGACTGATTATTTCCATCATCGGTGTCGGGAGAAAGACTTTGATTAGTTGAAAATGGGGGGTGAATACCACTTTTGACACATTTCCAACTACCAATTATCATAGTGCTTTCCAGAACTTCTGGAAATCCTTATACCGTCCGTAGCACACTAACTGGTCGCCGGCTTGTATCTGGTCATTTTCCGGCAGTTCGTTCAGTACATTGTGTTCCACATACGAGATGCCCAGGCAATTCTTCAAAGTCTCGGCACGTTTCAAGGCGAGCATCTTCAGGCCAAACTCCTTATCGAGATTCAATTCATTGGCATAATAGCCAATGAACTTGTCCGGAACGGTGAACTTGACTACATAATAATCCGGTGCCACGCGGAATGTCTCCATATCGGCACCGAATTCCAGCAACTGTACCAGTCCGCGTGCGGCATCCTCCTCGGGAGTAAGAATGCGTTCCAGCTCAAAAGCCTCGAGCACGGAACGGTGGACAGCGTCAATGGCGCGGGCATAGATATGCTGCACCTTCTTCTGCTTCAGCAAAGCCACTACACGGATGGATGCACCGAAATTCTCGCCGATGGCAACAATCACCACATCCACACTGTTCAGCGGCAATACGGACAAGGCCTGCTCGTCCGTAGCGTCGATGACAAAGGCTGTGGCAATCTTTTCCTTCAGACTATCCACCCGGCCGACGCTCACGTCCGCACCTATCACTTCGTGCCCCAGTGCAGAAAGCTCTTCTGCCAGCACGTGACCATAATTCCCTAAACCGATAATAATATACTTCATCTCATTTAATTGATAATAATCTGACCACTCGGATACTGATACTTCGTATGCTTCTTCTGCTTGATGATGCCAAGCATCAGCGTAATTAGTCCCACACGCCCCACAAACATCAGCAGTGCCACCAGCAGCTTGCTGTCGTCTCCCAACCGTGGGGTAAGGTTCAAACTGGACCCCACCGTGCTCAATGCCGACACACACTCGAAGGTAATGGCCAAAAGCGACGTACCCGGCTCCAGCATACTGATGATGAAAACAAACAGCAACAAGACGCCGAACGACATCACCACCGTGGCATTGGAACGACGGATAGAATCGTGTGACAGCTCACGGCCAAACACCTCTACCCGTTCCGTGCCGCGCAACACAGCCACCAGATTCAGCACCACTACCGCAAAGGCATTTACCTTGATACCGCCTGCCGTAGACTGTGAACCGCCTCCCACCCACATCAGAAACAGATATATAAGCAATGTCTGTACCCCCAAGCCTGCCAAGTCCACACTGGTAAAGCCTGCCGTACGGGGACACGTGGCATTGAAAAACGCCTGCGTCCACTTGTCGGCCACCGACATGCCGGCGAAGGCGGCATTCCACTCAAAGACAGCAATGCCCACCGTGCCCAGTACCAGCAGCAGGAAGGTGACTATCAGTACAATCTTTGTATTCAGGTTGTACAGATGGTAAAAACGCTTGCCGTCCCAATGCCACGTACGCAGAAAGTGCCACAGACGACGCAGATGGTAAAGAATAATATCCTTGAAATTCACCAGTATGGGGAAACCGATACCCCCCAAAATAATCAGCAGAGATATATAGATGAAGAACGGGTTGTGCCCCGTCATCACCAACGGATTACCCAGATTTCCGGGCAACGTGGAGAATCCCGCATTGCAGAAAGCGGAAATGGCATGAAAAGCGGAAAAGGCCAGCTCTTCTTGAAGGTCCATCCCCATCGTCCCGTGGATGTCTCCCCAGATAGCAAGCATCCCTATTCCTTCAATCACCAGCGTAAAGGCCAGAATATAGACCAGGGTGGAGAGCAAGGAATTCAAGGAATTGGAACTCACCATGTCGCGCACCACCAACTGATTGTACAACGAGGTATTACCCATGAAGAACATGGCAAAGAAGCTCGTCAGTGTCATCACTCCCAGACCGCCTATCTGAATCAGCAGAATGATTACCACAAAACCGGTCGGGGTAAAAGTGGACGCCACATCGACAGACGTCAGCCCCGTGACGCACACCGCACTGGTGGATATGAACAGCGAGTCGACCCACGATATGCCGTTCACCGTGCAGCGCGGCAACATTAACAGCCCCGTGCCTATCATTATGATTATCAGGAAACTTGCAGCCAGAATAAGCGAAGGGTTCGTACGCCGCCCCAACAACCGTACCAGCCCGTTGGAAAGGCTGAAAAAGGAAAACACCAGCAGCAGGACAAGATGATAGGCCTTGCCATGCAGAAATTCCCAGAACTGCAAGATGGCGCCCTCCTCCTCCGGACGATGGAAAATGACCGGGATAAGGGTCAGATAGAGCAGAATGGTCAGTATCCAGGTGAGCTTACTGAAGGTGCGCCGGGTATCCTTGTATTCCAGCAAAATGCGAAGGGTGACATCTACCAGAAAAACAATCCACACCCCATGGTACAAGCGTTGGAGCTGATGCGCCTCGACCTCTGAAATCGTAAAGCCATGCTCATAGACCACGCCGACAATCAGCAGGATGGAGGCCAAATAAGTGATGGAAGTCATTACTCCCACTGTCATCCGTACGTAAGGGTGAATCCATTTATTTTGATACAAAAGGAATTTATGATAAATCTTCATAAATGCATCGATTAATGAAACGCGGCAAACTTAGACAAATATACCTTGATATACAAAAAACAAAAGGAAAAAGAAATTGGTTCAAAAATAATAGCTACATTTGGGCATTGAATTATTAATAATTTTAACCACTATGAGCAACAAAAAGAAAAGATTCATTCTCCCGGAAGAGGAAATCCCACAGTACTGGTATAACATACAAGCCGATATGGTGAACAAGCCCATGCCACCGCTTCACCCCGGCACCAAGCAACCGCTGAAAGCAGAAGACTTGTATCCTATCTTTGCCGAGGAACTCTGCCGCCAGGAACTGAATCAGACCGACACGTGGATTGAAATCCCCGAAGAGGTCCGCGAAATGTACAAATACTACCGCAGCACTCCGCTGGTGCGCGCTTATGGATTGGAGAAAGCGCTCGGCACACCGGCACATATCTACTTCAAGAACGAGAGCGTCAGCCCGATGGGCTCGCACAAGCTGAACTCCGCCATCCCGCAGGCATACTATTGCAAGCAGGAGGGAGTGACCAACGTGACCACCGAGACCGGTGCCGGACAATGGGGAGCTTCCCTGGCATATGCCGCCCGCCTTTTCGGGCTGGAAGCTGCTGTCTATCAAGTGAAAATCAGTTACGAGCAGAAGCCCTACCGCCGCAGCATCATGCAGACATTCGGTGCGCAGGTTACCCCGTCTCCCTCCATGTCTACCCGCGCCGGAAAAGATATACTGACCGCCCACCCCAACTATCAGGGCTCGCTGGGAACAGCCATTTCCGAAGCCATAGAGCTGGCACAGACCACTCCCAACTGCAAATATACCCTCGGCTCCGTATTGAGCCACGTGGCCCTGCACCAGACCGTCATCGGACTGGAAGCCGAAAAGCAGATGGAAATGGCAGGTGAATATCCCGACACCGTCATCGCCTGCTTCGGAGGAGGTTCCAACTTTGGCGGTATCGCTTTCCCCTTCATGCGCCACAACATCCTCGAAGGAAAGAAAACACGCTTTGTCGCTGCCGAGCCCGCCTCATGTCCGAAGCTGACACGCGGCAAATTCCAATACGACTTCGGAGACGAGGCTGGATACACTCCGTTGCTGCCCATGTTTACACTGGGACACAACTTTGCCCCTGCCAATATCCATGCCGGCGGCCTACGCTATCACGGTGCAGGTGTCATCGTATCACAACTGCTGAAAGACGGTTATATGGAAGCGGTGGACATCAAGCAGCTCGAATCATTCGACGCCGGTTGTCTGTTTGCGCAAGCAGAGGGCATCATCCCCGCCCCCGAGTCCTGCCATGCCATTGCCGCCACCATCCGCGAAGCGAACAAATGCAAGGAAACGGGTGAAGAGAAGGTGATTCTGTTCAACCTTTCCGGTCACGGACTTATCGACATGGCATCCTACGACAAGTATTTGTCCGGCGATTTAGTGAATTACGAGCTGACGGATGCCGACATCCAGAAGAATCTGGACGAGATAGGCAATCTGGCTTAATAGATATTCGCCATACTGACAAGCGGTTCATAGAGTTTCTCTATGTCCTGCGAGTCCATCTCAATCTGTACCTGGTCCCCCGGAATCAAACGAGTTCCCGTGGGGACCAGATTTTTTCCATCCCGATGTACATTGATGATGGCGCAACGTTCCGGCAGGGACAGTTCGTCCACCAGTTTCCCGTCCAGATAAGAATCCGTCATAATCTCCACCGAAAGCGTATAGCGTTTCTCTTCTTTAAAATCGGGAGCATGAATCATATCTTCATAGAGGGAGACGTTGGAAGGCTTCATTTGCAGAAGTTCCGTAAAATAGTAGGTCAACCCGCCAACAACCACCGAAGGGTAAAAGACCTCAAAATGCCCCGTAATCTCCGTAATCAGCACAATGGCCGTGAGCGGTGTACGGACCACGGCCACCAGAAAAGCCGACATGGAAACAAGCATGATATAACTGACATTCTCTTGCCCGATGACACCGTACCTCACTCCTACCAGACCGACAATCTGTCCCAACAACCCTCCCGTAACCAGCGTCGGAATGAAACTGCCGCCCGGCAATCCGGAAGAGACAGAGAAAACTGAAAAGACAAAATGCAACAACATGACGGCCGTCACCCACATAATCTGCGTACTGCCATTCTGTGCCTGGGCCAGCAGAAACTGCTCCCCGCCTCCGGTCAGATTGACCTGCATCAGCGAAATGATGTAGGCCACCAGCACCAGATATAACATCTTGACATACGCCGGAGAATTGACTTTGGCATACACATGCCTGAAAGCATTCATGGTGGAGGAGTAGAACTTCCCGCATACGGAGACAATCACCGCCAATATCAAGAAATACTTCACCTGGACAAAGAAGGCGAAAACCGGTTCCGTTACCTCTATCAGATGGTAAGGATTCACGGGAAAGACCATGCTTGCCACGGCTCCTGCCACAACACCCGCCAGCAAGGTAGTGATGGCCGTCTTAGGGGCATCGAAGCGTTCAATGGATTCTATTACAATGAGCGAGGAAGCCAGTGGCGCTGCAAAAGCCGCAGCGAGCCCCGCTCCCGCTCCGGCTGCCAGCAACTGTTTCTGTTCGCCTTTCAGGATATGGGTCCAGCGGGATACCAGGCTACCCACATAGGAGCCTATCTGCACGGAAGGCCCTTCGCGCCCCAAAGATAGCCCCGCCGAGAAGGACAAAATGCCCCCTACGAACTTGGATACCATCTCGATGAAAGGATGCCGGTAAGTGATGCGCCCGTTAATCACGCCGCGTGTCTGCGGAATACCTCCCCCGCCGATAAGCGGCATTTTCCCCACGAGCCACATGACGAAGACGAGAATGCCCCAAGAAAACAGAAAGAGTGGAATGTGCCAGTACCAGGCCGGATGCGAAGCGAAAAAAACACTGCGGAGGTGGAACAGATAATAGAGAAGATAGTGATAGGGCACAGCGACCAGTCCCGTCAGCAAACCGACGAACATGCTGACGAAATACAACCGGGCATCCACCAGCTTCAACTTCCAGATGTGCCAGCCGCGTACTGTTTTCCAGTTCTTGACCCTCGTCCAAAGACGTTCTGCCTTATCCCATAGTTCCATAACAAAACAACTCCCGTTAACTTGCGCTTTACAACAACAAGCAACGGGAGTTGTTTTATACAGAAACATTATTTACCAAAATCTGTTCTTTGCAGGATTATACTCAAATCCCACGAGCTTCAATTTTCGTACAATGTCCTCTTTCTCTACGTTCATATCCTCGCAGAGCGCGTCCAGCGAAGGATAGAAATCACGCAGTTTCATGTTGATGAAGCTGTACAGCATCACCGGGTCCTCAGGTAATCTCATAGTTACAATCTTTAAATTTAAACTAATACCGGGGACAAAATTACAATAAAAAAACAAAATAGAGATAATTTTAGTGTAGAATATACAACCTACCCACCGCAAACGATTGAGGGCCATGTTTACGGAGCTTCCGTCTGCTCTATCTTCAGGGAGACCTTCTCGATAATCTTTCCAAGCTCCTCTTCCAGCGGAATCACATTGAAGTCGCCCCAGAAATCGGCGTCATACTTGAAGTCGGTTTCAGAGAAGACGGTATGCACCGGCAACCGTTCCGCACGCGGGAAGCGCGTCACGTTCTCCCCGTCAATCCGGCAGGTCACCATCTCGAACCAGGTATACAGAGTGGGATTACTGAAGAGCATGCGTTTTCTCTTCATCTTGAAGTAAAGGTCGCCACGGATGTGGTGGACATAATAGGTACCGTTCCAGGGTTTGTATGAGACGGTATAGACAAGTTTCTCCGTTGTCAGCCTGATTTTCGGAGCCTGGCGTATCACAAAAAGCCGTGTGGCGGCCTTCACATACCGGGGATGAATTTCGAAGCGGGCACGCAGCAAGGCGCTGTTCTCCGAGTCTATATAGAGTTCTCCGCAGAACAAAGGCTCCTTTACCCCACGTTTCTGCTCAAAATAGACGACGTTGGCAGTACGGTCGTCCACCGATACGATGTCGCCCGAAGTATAGGTATAAAGTTCCTCGCCGGATTCCAGCAAGAGGAAGTCTGGAAGATTCTTCATGATGTCCAACTGCAGACATGCTTCCACCCCGGAGCTGATTTTGGCAAGCACACTGTCCGTCTGCTCCCGGTTATCTATCTTGCTCATCTTGAGCAGTTTCACCTGGTCTTTCTGTCCGGGCTCCATCGTGGGCGATTTGTAGACCTTGAAAACCGCCTCCGTCAGGCTTTGGAACTTGTTCTTCAGTTGTACGCCTTCCCGGTAGAAGGTGGTCAGATAGACCGGAGAAGTGGAGCAGTTCCTATCCCGGTGCTCTATCATCTCGCGAAGCAGCTTTTTAGGCTCCACCAAGCGGATAAGCACTTCTTGCAAGGAAATGACTTTCGGCTCAAGGCTCAGGACATTGCTGCGTCCTTCCAAAGCAGAGGCTTCCACCGTTTGCCCCACATAACCCAGATGGGAGAAGGAGAGCATGCAGCGCCTCAACGAGTCGGGCAGGTTGAGCCGGAATTCACCGTTCTGGTTGGTAATGTTACCCAGTGAGGTTCCTTGTGCGATGACCGACGCACTGACGACGGGCTCTCCCGTCTCCTTGTCCAACAGGATTCCGGCAATGGTGGAATACGCCGGTCGGGGCGGCAGGAGTACCGTTTCTTCCATACTCTTCCTTTCTGCCGCCCGTGTTATCAATATATGGTTGCCTAATACCTTCAATTCGAGGTTCCGACTGCCGGTTATCCTATGAATGGCCTGTCTCACGGAACACTCCTGCTTCCTAACCCTCACTACTGAGTCGTTATGGATGACCTTGCTGTCATAGATAAACAGATAGCCGGACTGCTCCGAGACTTTCCCCAACAGCGCATAAACCGTTCCCTTCATTCCGGGCAGCCGGACGATGCGGTCCAGCACATCGCCTCCGTCCGCTCTTGCACTGCCCGCCAGGAAGAAAATGAAGAGTGAAAAATGGAGAATGAAGCATTTCATTGAATTCATTGTTCCGACAATATCAGTCTATTGCCCTGACGTGTACACTTCAAGTCGAACGTCCAGCATATCAGCTCGGCCACAGACTCCGGGGAGTTATTCGAAAATTCGACCGTCAGCCGCCTTTTGCCCAGGGTTGGCGACGCGGCTTCTATCTGCCAGCCGGCAGACTCCTTATTGATAGCACGCAGCACATCCTCCAGGCACTCGTCCTTGAAACGGATGTTGCTGGTGTAACGGTCAAAGAGCTCCGGATTCTCCGTCTCGCTGACGAGCAGACTGCCCCCCTGCAAGATAACCGTTTCTCCCGCCTCTACAAAGACCGTCTGTTCCTCTTGTTTCAGCAGCACCTTCACCTTCCCGCGCTTCACGGACAAGCTGAAGGGGGCCCCTTCATTGCTCCTGACATTGAAAGCCGTGCCCAGCACCTCCACACGCACCCTCGCCGTCTCAATCGTAAAAGCCTGCTCGGGTTTCTTTGCCACATCGAAGAAGGCTTCACCCTGCAGGTTCACTTCCCGCTTGTCTTCCGCAAAATGTTCGGGATACTTCAGCGTGCTTTCCTGCGCCAGATATACCACCGAACCGTCTTCAAGGGTCTTGACCAGTGTGGGCTTCTCCCGGTTCTCCTCCGTCAGCAAGCTACGACTGTCCCCACCTTGTTCCGGTACGGCCCACCATGCGGCAAAACATACGATTCCGGCAATCACGGCTGCCGCAACGCTCCCCCACTTGAGGTAAAGCCTGCGGTGCATTGCCGGAGCATGTTCCGCATCTGCCGGCAGCAGGCAGTCCGTTTCGAAGCGGGCATAAAGCCGTACCCATGCCTCGTCGGTCCTTGTCTTCTTTTTATCTACTTCCATCATTGTGTCCGGATATAATTATCAATTTCATTTCGTAAGGTTCGGAGTACCTTGGTCATTTCCGCTTCCACCGTCTTGACGGACAACGAAAGCGACAAGGCAATCTCTGCATATTTCTTCCCCTCCATGCGGTGCATCCTGAAAATCTGCTGCCGGCGCCGGGGCTGCTTGTCGAGCGTATGCCGGATGAGAGTCCGTAGTTCCTCGTACTCCAAATGCGCGTGGGGGTCGGACGAATAGCCCGGCCCGGACTCCGTACGGACAGATGCCCGATAGCGCTCCTTGACCTCCTGATGCTCACAAAACTGCACGGCTTCATTCCTCACAGAACGGTAGAGATAGCTTTTCACGGACTGGAATACTTGTAACCGCTCCCGGTTCTTCCACAGCACGTAGAACAGCTCCTCCACAATTTCCTCGGCAGACGCCGTATCACCCGTGATGCCCGCAGCATACCAGCAAAGAGGGGAATAATACCGGCGGAAGATTCCTTCGAACGCCTTTATATCGCCCTCCTTTATTCTGGCCAGTATCATCAGTTCGTCCAGCATACACGGTGTTTTTTCTCGGTTGCTCCAAATATAAGGAAAACTATCAGATAATCAATTGGATTGTTTCCGCAATTTGCTGACTGCATTCTCCAGGGATTCCGTAGGTTCTATGATATTGTAGTTCCTCCAGAAGTCTTCGTTCCAGTACTCATCCACCAGGTCGTAGAATACCTGCTTCCGTTTGAAGGTGTTCTTGTTGGAGATGCCGGAGAGAGGGCTTTCCGTCCTGTCGGTCACCACCATTTCAGAGAAAGCGGTGTAGCTGGAGGAGAACAGCCTTTTTTTCCAGTCGCATTTAAAGCGGATGACATTCCGTATATAGTTCAGGTAAGTCTTGGCCCCCTGCTGCTTGTAGGTCACCAGATAGGTGACTTCCTGCGGGCGGAACCGTAAGCCGACGGGCTTCTTATGCAGAATGGCCTCCACTGCCTTCACCCGGTTTGCCATGTCCAGGCCAAACTCGGCACGTGTAAAGGAAAGCCGTTCGTAGTCTATATACAGTTTCCCGATGAACAAGGCATACATCAGGCTGACCCGCGGACGGAAGCTGACCACATACTGCATGCGGTTATCCAAATTGACGGGGTCCTCCATACGGAATTCATAATAGTCCAGATTGTCCGTGCTCAACAGCGCATCGCCATTCTTCACAATGTCCAGATAAAGGGACAAATTGGGGCCTCCCACCACTTTCACAGCCAGCGTGTCACTCTGCTTTTGGCTCAGCAGGCGGCGGCCTTTCAGCAGCTGCACCTTGTCGCGGTCCACATCGCGGGAGTTATAATCCGTCTTATAGACATCCATCACTGCCTCGGACACGCTGATATAGCGGCGGCGCTTCTGCACGGTTTCCCGATAGAAGGCGGTCAGCATGTTGTCATTGCCAGAATAGTTTACTGGAATTTTCTTGATGGCCTCTTCCACTATGACGCGGGGATTATTGCCATAGACCACAATCTCGCTCAAAAGATTGGGAGCCGGTATCATCCAGATGGTCAGCCCGCCCGTTTTTTCAAGTTCTTCCAGAGAGAGGTGTGTAGTGAGATAGCCGATATGGGAGACTTCCAGTCCACGGAAAGCTTCCGCTTCCGCTACTTTCAAGGAGAATGTGCCGTCGGCATTGGTCACCGTTCCGATATTGTTGCCGACAACAGAGACGTTCACGTTTTCGAGTTTCTTCCTGCTGTCCTTATTCTTGACCGTACCGGTGATGACGAGCTCGTTCACTGCCGCGTCCTGCGCCATCAACGGGGTGATACCCGAAGATAAGAATGCAAACAAACACCCAAGTGTAAATCCTACAAAGTTTTTCATAAGGCATGTTTTTAAGGGGTTTCTATTAATAAGAGCGGTGAGGAAGATAAAACCCTATAGAATGGAGAGAAAAATACAAAAAAAAGTAGCACGTTGATAATCAGAGAGAAATTTTGCCAAGACATTGCCATAGGTTTGGCAAAACTTTGCCATGCCTATGGCAAAAGTTTGCCAACGCGGTGGCAAAGTCTTGCCAATAGTAAGGCAAAAACTTGTCAAGCTGTCGGCAATAGCTTAGTTGAATTGTTGGGGCTTCCGCTGGCTCAGAATAACGTAGATGATGACCGGCGCACCGATAATGGGCGTGACGGCATTCAAGGGGATAATACCCGCTTCGCCGGGCAAGACGCAAATCAAGTTGCAAAGCAGTGCCACTGCACCGCCACTCAGGATGGTGACCGGCAATAGGGAATTGTGATTGGCTGTCCCCAATATCATGCGGGCCACATGCGGCACGGCCAGGCCAATAAAGGCGACCGGACCACAGAAAGCGGTGGTGACAGCCGTCAAGAGCCCGGTGATAATCAAAAGCCAGTTGCGCACACGGCGGATATTTACACCTAGATTTTCGGCATAGCGCTCTCCCAGCAACAAGGCGTTCAGGGGCTTTATCAACAATAATGAGCCGAACAGTCCCACAATAGTGACCAGCGCAAAGGCCGGCATCTGCTGTAGGGAAACTCCACCGAAGTTGCCCAGCCCCCATATCATATAGGACTGCACCCCCTCTGCCGTAGCAAAGAAGTTCAGCAGGGCAATGGCCGAAGAAGCGATGTAGCCTATCATGATACCCGTTATCAGCAGCATGACATTGCTCTTTATCAGCGTGGAAAAGAAAAGGATAAGTGCCATAATCAGCATGGCTCCGATAAATGCGCCAAGCAGTACGGAGAAGAAGCCGGACAGACTGAACACCCCTGCCGTGATGCTGCCGCCAAACAGCAGCATGACGAAGGCCACTCCCAGACTTGCCCCGGCGTTGATGCCCAGAATGGATGGTCCTGCCAGCGGATTCTTGAAAGCCGTCTGCAACATCAGTCCGCAGACAGCCAATGCGCCACCGCAAAGCAGCGCCGTCAGCGCTTGGGGCAAACGGGATTCCCAAAGGATGAAGCTCCAGCTTGCCTTCTCCCCCTCTCCACCGAGCAGGATACGGAAAACATCGGCAGGCGGAATCGAAACCGACCCCACCAGCAGATTGCCCGCAAAAAGCAATAAGATTACTACTCCCAGCCCGATACCATATTTCCAGCCTTTACTCATAGTTACATTATTTAGCACACAGAGACACGGAGGCACAGAGTTTTCTATTACTTTCACAAAAGTTCCGTATCTCTGTGTTCATCACTCCTTCAGTCTGCAAAAATAGCGCAAACCTCCCAAATCTCCTATTTCGGGATGCAGAATCTGTATTAGGTCGGATAACAAATAATCGGGACGGAACGGAGTCTCCTCGTAGAAAGGAACTTTCGCCGTATTACAACCATAGACATTCCGGGTCTTGAAAGCCTTAAAACCGGTGTAGCCGATATAATCCGCCTCCAAATCAGCGTAGGTCATATCGCGGTCACGGTTGTACTTCACCAGCCAGACGTCGGCATCGCCCGCCTTGTCGAAAACGGTCTCGAAAGCCAGAGGAACAGAACCGCTGTGGGTATCGTCGGCAAAAGCGTAACGCCCGCAAGCATCCTGAAAAAGCCTTCCTATAGTGCTACGCCCTCCCGGAGCGTACCATGCCGAACCACTTTTCATCTCGCTGACAATGGACAGTGAGGTGGAGGAAAGCTTTGCACGCATCTTGAGGCGCCGGTAGCAGCTATCCACCTCGGCAAACAGACTGTCGGCTTGTGGCGCAGCCCCGAAGAGCAGCCCGTAAAAACACATCCATTCGGCACGGCCCAAAGCGGAAGTTTCCATATAGTCGGCACATTCGATGATGGGAATATCCAGTTTCTCGATACGGCCATAACCACCACTGTTCTCGAACGGAGATAGAAGAATGGCATCGGGATGCAGGTCGATGATACGTTCCATATCGGGATTCATACCATCGCCGCAATCGACAATGATACCCCGACGGCAAGCCTCGTGCACGGCCGGCAGCTTAATGTACTTCAGGTCGCAAACGCCGCCGATACTACTGAACACGCCCAGATTATCCATCAACCCGCAATGTACGGAAGAGTAAATGACCGATTTGGAGAGCGGGGTACGCACCACGGTACCTTCCGGAAGATGTGCCGGGAGTTCACGGTCTTTAGGAACCAGGATATAGGTATGCAGCGTGTGCAACGTATCCCAGGGATTGCGCAGGGTGGCAAGGGTATAGTCGGGATAGGACACTAAGGTAAGGTTCTCCGCATAACGTAAGGGAATGGTGTCACCGTCGGGCAAAGCAGAGGCAGTCTTGCCCCTTCCCCCGCAGGAGAAAAGAAGCAAGACTGCGAGTATGCAGATAAGAAAGCTGTTCCTTTTCATCGACATTAATTAAAGAAAACAGCGGAATTAGGATTGACACCTCCTGCATCGAACTTTTCTATGAACGTACCGTCTTTCTTGAAACGGTAGATGGTACCGTTCGTAATGAAATCGGAAGTACTGATATAAATATCACCGTTATTGTCGTTTATTGTCAACATATGCAATGTACTCGATACAAGTTCAGCAGGAGCATCTTTCAGGAAAGAAGCATTATTCATCTGTCCCGTCTTGATGTTGTAAGTAAAGAAAGTGTTGACAGTTGTAACCGGTTTAGTACTCCAGTCCGTCATTGAATTCACCAGATACAATATATCATTATTGGCAGCCATATAAGTGGCATTGCCTATCTTGGTAACCTTGTTGCCTTTGGCCGGCTCAATCATCTGCAGCACATAGCCCTCTGCAGAAGAATAATCATCAGAAATGAGGAACACTTTGTCGTCCTCTTCCAGCATTTGTGTATTGGGATTGGAAGCCACTGTCAATGTTTCCTTTAGTGTGAATGTTCGCAAGTCTATCACTTTAACATCATTGTGATAAGTATAGTCAGCAGTACAACTATTCGAAACATAAAGCATGTCCTCACAGATTGCCACACCTTCCAGATTGTCACCAAGTCCGGTCAATTTATCCACTACCTCCAACGTTGTCGCATTGATTTTAGCCACTGCTCCTCCCCAAAAGGAAGCATAGATATACCCATCCTCAGCATCTATATAGCGAATACCAGCACTGAGGTCGTTGTCGCCTACGAACGAAACACGTTTCAACTCCACACCTGCAGCATTCAGCTTGGTCAGATAATTAGAGCCATAAACGGCTATATATATTTCATCTTCATACTCAATCATGCTCTGACCAAGGTCACCCAACTTGGCATTGTTTTGGGTCTTGTAGATATCACTGATAAAATCCGCATCCTTATTGGGTGCATAAAAGGCAAGTCCTGCATTGTTGGCCCCTTGAGAGCCTTCGTTCAGAATATAGACACGCGTCTGCGGCAGTGTCACCTTCGACCCGTCATCATCCAGAGAATCATCGTCGTCGTCACTACAAGATACCAAAGAGGCACCCAAAGCAAGCATGCAGAGCATACCGAATAATAAACTTCTTACTTTCATAATCACTGTTGTTATTGTTTATAATTATTTCTTATTGTTTATAAATGGCTGACTCAAAACTTAAAGGTCCCCGTCAGCCGCCACGAACGGCCCGGCATAGGATAATATTTTATCACGTCATACTGTTCATCGGTCAGGTTTATAATCTCAGCCTGCAACCGGAGTCGGCAACTGCCCAAAGCAAACTCATGAGAGAGGCTCATCGTATGCTCCCAATACCCCTCAATCTCATTCTCCGGAAGGTTCTGCGACAAATAGTAGCGTTTTCCCACTCCCACCACCGAGTAGCCCACATTCACCCACGGCGTTTCCACAATGGCAGACGCATTTCCGCTATGGAGAGGGGTATAAGGCAATTGGTCTTTATAGTTCTTGGCATCGGCATCGGTCAGGTCAATGGCCTTCTGCCACGTATATCCGCCCGACATAACCAGTTTTATTTTTTTTGTCAAGGGTACAGTGGCGGCCAAAGTGGCATCCACACCTGCGGCATGTACCTTGCCGTAGTTTGCCATCTTCCACGCATAGGTGGTGGGAAAAGCCACAATCTTATCCGTCACATCGTTGTAGTAACCGTCGAGCGTAAAGGAAATATAATCGAACACAGCCCATCCGGATTTGCTCCATGTGATACCGACATTATATTCGTCCGCTTTCTCGGGCCGCAGATTGCGGTTGCCCAGCCGGTAGTAATAGAGGTCATTGAAAGTGGGCAGACGGAACGTACTCTTATACATCAGCCGGAGATACAGTGACTCGTCCTGCCACGGCTGCATGCTGACCGACAGAGAAGGGGCAAAACGATGGAAATCGTCGGGAGTCGTACCCTTCTCTGTATGCTCCGACGTGGCGGTATGCACCAACGAAGCGGTGGCCGTGAGCCATCCTTGCCGATAGCGTGCATTGAAAGCACTGATAGAAGTATATCTTGTGGGGAAAGGACATTCCGGCAAGCTGTTGCGTAGCTTGTTCATCACTCCGTCCTGCGCCAACGAAAGGGTCAAAGTTTCCAGAGGACGGTAGAGAACGGTCGCGGAGATATAATACTCGTCTTGCCGGTGATTTTCCCGATAATATCCGTCGGTATATTCCTTGCCTTCATCCTTATACTTGTTCCAGCCATGATTATACTTTGCCTGCGCCTGCAAACTCCATTGGGGCGAAAAATGCTTCCTATAACGTGCCTGTACAAAAGTATTCTCATCCCAAAGTGTCTCATCGGAAAGAGGATTATAGAGTGTAACCGCCCCCGGAAGTCCCCGACGGGAATAGAAGTAGTAGCCTTTCACATCCAGTTCACCGCCATCCTTGAACGTATGATAAAGGGTGGCTTCGCCCTGCCATGAATAGATGCCGGAGTTATTACGTTTCTCTTCCGTCACATATTTGCCATTGACCAGCGTAAAAGGATAATTCCCGTCCGCCCTCATATAACCGGCATCTACCGCCACGCGTGTACGACCGCCCAACTTCTGCCACCAACGCAGCGAAGGGCTGACCATTCCGAACGAACCGCCACGCACCCGTGCCTGGAAAGCGGCATTACGTCCATCGTCAAAATGAGGCTTTTCCGTCTCTATGCCCAGCACACCGGCCGATGCATACAAGCGGGCAGACTGCAACAAGTCCTCCGACTGCCCGATGGCGAGCGAAAGCATGGAAACATTGTCCAATGAAAAACGTCCGATGTCTATCTGCCCTGCCTGACAGTTGCTCACCGCCACCCCATCATAACTGACAGCCGTATGAGCCGCCCCCATATTGCGGATGGAAACCGTTTTCAATCCTCCAATACCTCCATAGTCCTTGACATTGGCACCGGCAAAGCGCCGCACGGCATCTGCCATATTCTGTATTCCCAACCGGCTGATATCCTGCTGTGACATAGTCTGTACGGGTACGGCAGAAGTTACTTTGTTGGGTGACCGACGTGCTGTCACTGTCACTTTCTCTATCTGATGCACTTTCCCCGTAATCGTATCTCCCCCCACTTCCTGGGCAGAGAGCCGGAACATGCTTACACTCAAGAAAACGGCACAGACCAATTGTACCTTAGTCCTTCCTGACATAGAATAATTGAAGATTATCTTAAAACCATTTGCGCACTGCCCACTTTCCTCGAATGGACAATTTTTCGACTTTGTTTTGCAGGTCTTCTGACTCGTTCCCGGTGCATCGCCTTCCCATCCTTTCTGAAAGACAGTGGCACAAGTATGATACACCGAACATGGAACTCACAGCAGCGGGACTGTTCGGGACTTTCACCCGATTCCCTTTTCATCCGCTTCTCCGGATAGAGAATGCGGAACAAAACGCAGGCAAAGATAGAATAAATAAAAGAAAATTCAGTAAACAATAAAACGAATATTACCGTTTTAACAGTCATTTTTCTAACTTTGTAACATAATAACCCCAAAATTGAGTTGCCATGAAATATAAATTATTGGTTCTTGATGTAGACGGAACGCTACTCAATGATGAAAGAGAAATCAGTAAAAGAACATTAGCAGCTTTGCTGAAGGTACAGCAAATGGGAGTGCGCATAGTCTTGGCATCCGGTAGGCCGACTTACGGGCTGATGCCATTGGCCAAGGTCCTTGAACTAGGTAATTATGGAGGATTCGTACTCTCCTACAATGGTTGCCAGATAATAAAGGCGCAGAACGGAGAAATACTGTTTGAACGCCGCATCAATCCGGAAATGCTGCCTTATCTGGAAAAGAAAGCCCGCAAGAACGGTTTTGCCATCTTTACCTACCATGATGACAACATCATAACAGACAGTCCGAACAATGAACACATAAAGCGTGAAGCCCAACTGAATAACTTGAGAATAATCAGAGAAGAAGAATTCTCCACTGCCATAGATTTTGCACCATGCAAATGTATGCTGGTGAGCAATAAGGAGGAAGCTTTGGTCGGGCTGGAACAACATTGGAAAAGGCGTCTGGCCGGAACTTTGGACACATTCCGTTCCGAGCCTTACTTCTTAGAAGTAGTGCCCTGCGGAGTCGATAAAGCAAATACCTTAGGCGTCCTGTTAGAACATTTGGGAGTAAAACGGGAAGAAGTCATCGCCATTGGAGATGGCGTATGCGATGTGACCATGCTCCAATTGGCCGGCATGGGGGTAGCTATGGGACATTCACAAGACTCGGTAAAAGTCTGTGCAGACTATGTGACCACATCGAATGCAGAAGATGGAGTGGCTCTGGCCGTAGAAAAACTAATATTGGCAGAAGTACATGCGGCAGAGATTCCCCTCGACTTGCTGAACGAACGGGCACGCCACGCATTGATGGGAAACTTGGGCATCCAATATACGTACGCTTCGGAAGAACGTGTAGAAGCAACCATGCCGGTAGACCACCGTACCCGCCAACCTTTCGGCATCTTGCACGGCGGTGCCACCCTCGCTTTGGCCGAAACCGTCGCAGGACTCGGCTCCATGATAATCTGCGAACCCGACGAAATTGTCGTGGGAATGCAAGTCAGTGGAAACCACATTTCCTCTGCACACGAGGGAGATACTGTAAGGGCAGTAGGTACTATCCTGCACAAAGGACGTTCATCCCATATTTGGAATGTGGATGTATTTACTTCGACAAACAAATTGGTTTCCTCCATACGGGTGGTGAATAGTGTTATAAAGAAAAGGTGAAACATTGCTGGTACATAGTTCATGTTAATCCCCCCGCTCAAGCTTCAGCAGCCAGTTTTTGAAAATCATCAATTTTGCCAGCACGCAGCACTGATTGCTTGTATCGCCCTGTTCATCGGCATTACAGCAGTGCTGGCAACCGTGCTGGCAAGTGCTGGCAAAACGGTTGCCAGCACTACTTTTTCTTCTCATTTACAGCCTTAATCATCTGATAGTAAGAACTTAGCAATGCTTTTTTACCCAATTTTCAATCATATCAAAATAACATCTATTAACACCGATTTGGGGCTTATTCTTCACTTTCCTCGTGCAAATACTGCATTTAGGGGGGAAATCCCGTTGCATACAGTGCCGGAAGTGTGGCTTTTGCTCCCCGAACACGGGTACTTTTTCCCTTGATGCCCTATGTGTAATGCAGAGAAGCTTGATGCATAATTCCCGAAACCTTATTACAAAGCTTCGTCCCATGCACGTGGGCTCGCCGGTTTACGTGCGTGAACCGACGGGCACACATGCGCGAACCGACGAGCCCACGTGCGCGGGACAAGGTTTTACATAAACCTCCGTGATAAAAAGCATGGGGCATACACGGATTCTACCTATACAATCTTCCGGTTTTGCCCTTATCTGAGGGGCGGTCTATCCGTTTATTGTATTGTTTAAAATCCTACTTCCCTGCTGGTGAGAGTGCATTATCAAAGAAAATGCCGGGACTGGAAAAGATTCGGGAGATAAGGGAAAAGGAAAATCAACTATAGACAACCATTATGTTAAAGATATGTTAAAGTTGTACGACTTTGAAATTTTCCAGCTCTGGCGCATATATTTGAATAAAAAACTATTTGTATGAAACAGAAAATATTGTATATACATGGTTTGTCATCTTCCGGCTCATCATCAACAGCAAAGAATTTGCGGATGTTCTGCCCGAATTATGAAATCTTGTCTCCCGACTTGCCCATTCTTCCAGACGAAGCTCTTGATATGCTACGTTCTCTGTGTAAAAAAGAGCATCCGAATATAATCATCGGCACATCCATGGGCGGCATGTTTGCCGGACAGCTCAGAGGTTATCGCAAAATACTGGTCAACCCGGCTTTTCACGTTTCCGAATTCATGCGCACCCAGATTGGTGTTCATGAATTTCTGAATCCCCGCCAAGACGGCAAAACCCAGTACGAAATCACATCCGAATTATGTGATGCCTATCAAGCAATAGAAAAATGCCAATTTGAGGACCTCTCACCATTTGACCAAAACAAGACATACGCCTTGTTCGGTAAGAACGACACTTTAGTACATGGGCATGATGAATTTATTGCCCATTACAAAAAAGACAATGCAAGATGGTTCGAGGGAGAACATCGGCTGAATTTTGAGATTACAAAAGATATTGTTGTACCACTAATACATAAAATCATGAAAGAAGAGATAAAAGAAAAACTCCTGTCATCACCGCTATTCAATTTGTCATTGTCCTCCAAGGAATTGTTTCATAGCAATTTCCTGTCTTGGATAGGAGAACGATACCCTGACCTGTTCATAGCAATATTCGAGGAATTAGGATGTAGTGTAAAATGGAAATCCAAAGCATGGAAAGTAAAAAGAGAACTGTTGAATTTAGACCTATGCGTACAGCTGTGTAATGGTGAGCATATCCCGTTTGTATTGGAGAACAAAGTAAAGAGCATTCCTCGTAAAAACCAGTTGGATGAATATGCAGCTAAGTTAAAACCCACGCCGGAAGATAACTTGATACTATTATCGCTGGCAACAGAGTTTCCAGACAAGAAAGATATTGAAAAAGAAGGAAAATGGAAGATTTGCAGTTACAAGCAGTTGTACGAAGCCATAACCATAACCATAAGCAAGAACAAAAAAAATGATGTGGAAGAACCATACCATCGGGCTTTAATTGAAGATTATTGTCTATTTATACAGAGTTTGCATACTCTTGCTCAAAGTTGGAAAGTAAATGAAGGAGACACGTTCTTGTTAGCGAAGACAAACAAAGAGTATTGCAATGAACTACGGATTGGGGATTTGCAAGACAAGATATGGTACTCGCAACTATGTGTCAAACTCAATCAGCATTTAAATGATTTGTTGAAAGTACGGACTATTTCCGGATTAAACATAGAGGAGATAAAAGGCAAGGAAACTAACTCGAATAAAGTCTATACAAACTGGGGCTTTACTCACGGACAAGGTTTGTTGGAAGCAAAAGTGAAAATTCACAATGAATACATCTTACTGGTGCAACTCCAAGGAGATAGGTATTGCCGCGGTATAGAATGGATAAGAGAAAAGCCTGCTACGCACGAAGAATATTGGGAAAATACAAAAAATGAGAAAATCCCACAATCATTCTTCCAATTCGATGATGAGGCTGTTGAATTTCCCTCCATATGTATAGATGCGAATAAAAAGATAGAAGCAAGGAAGCACAAAGATGGAACCCGTACCTATAATAAATATGGTGACCGTTTTTTGTATCAATCAAAGAAAATACAGGAAAATGCAACAGTGAGCGAGGTGCTGAATGCCATCAAGGAAGATATAGAAAAGATTATCTCCAGATAATTCTGCATTTTCTTTCTCAATTCTGAAATTTTCATCTCAACTTGTATATAATTGAATCGACCGTCAGAAATCCCAAGTTCCGGTTTCTGATGGTCGATTCAATTTTATTAATGCAAGAACAAAAATTATGATAAGTATGAAAATATCAACAGAAAGACTTTGCATCCGAAATGCAGAAACAACAGATGCTTTAGGCGTCTATGAACTGATGAGTGACGAACAGACCGCTCTCCAAACCGGTTTCTCCCCGATGAGCCATCCGAGCGAAGCAGAAGGGAAAATTCGGAAAGAGCTGGTTACCGGTAACCTGTTTGTCATTACCAAAAAGGAAGAAGCACAAAAGGTGATTGGCGTATTTGAGTTATATCCTTGCTCACTTCAAGAAACGAACGGAAACGCTGCAAACTATAAAATCTGCTATTTCCTCCACAAAGAAGCACGAGGGAATGGGTATATGACAGAAACCATAAAATCTATCTTACCCTACCTCTTCAATGAATGCTGTGTAGGTACACTCGTTATAACAGTCTTCCCTCGCAACGACGCTTCGCGCAGGGTGGCAATCAAAAGTGGTTTTATCTTCAAAGGATTGGAACGGGAGCATGGCATTACCGGCTGTGATGAATTGGTAGATGTAGAGGTTTATATGCTCACCAAAGAAGAATACGAATATCCGGGAACGAACAAATTGCAAAAAGAAGATTTAAGAATAATCGAGAAACAGAAATGGATAAACCAAGGCGGCATTCTTTTCCCTATACCCGGCTATGCCTCTTTGATGTCAACACCCGGCAATGGAGTATTCCGAATCTATAAAGAACCAAACACCGGAAGACTTGGATTGGAGAAGATAGACGAAACCTTTGCGTTCAGTTTCAAGATATATGACCTCGAATGCGAAGATGTGATGAAACGGATTATCACAACATGGACTTCGGAATTGTTTGTCAAGAATAATAAGAATCTCGGTGTTATCTTCAACGGTATAAAAGGAACGGGCAAAACCATTGCCGCCAAGTTGCTCTGCAACAAAATCGGACTGCCTGTCATTGTCATTTCCAAACCGATGGATGGTATGCTGGAGTTCATTCAATCACTGTGTTTCGAAGCAATCATACTGATAGACGAAGCGGAAAAAACTTTTGATGAAGAGGAAGATGTATTGCTGAAAATGATAGACGGAGTATATAATAGCAAACGAAAATTGTATATCCTTACGACTAACGAATTGAATATCGACGAGAACCTGTTGGGTCGCCCCGGACGGATACGCTACATCAAAGAGTTCTCCAACCTCTCGGCAAAGGCGGTGAATGATGTGATAGATGACCACCTTACTAATATGTCCTTAAAGGAAAGTATCTTGAAAATGGTGGATTCGCTTTCCATCTCTACCATAGACATTCTGAAAACCATTATCGAGGAATGCAACATTACCGGTGAAATCATCTCTGAAGATATACTCAATGTACCAAGAGCGAAATATAGGATAAACATCATTCAATTCGAGGATTTAGGAACAGATTATTATTGTGATTTGAAAGGATTTATAAAAGCTGAAATACCTGCAAATGTAACCATAGAGGAATGGTTATCAAAATCGGTTGCCGGTAAAAAAAATGTAAGGAACAAAGACATGATAGCCGAGAAGTTTGGTTGCAAAGTGAGTATTCGTTCTCAGTTGAACAGTACTTCTATTGTTCATTGTGGACAACAGGTGTGTAAATACGAAATAGTAACCTGCGAACCGGATGCTCTTGGCTTCTTCACTGTTGAATGTGAATACGACGGTGATATTACGTTGTGCTGCCTGGGCAATGCAAAAGCTACGCCATCTTTATATAAAGGTACTCTATACTGATTGGGCATGGGAAAAAGATTGAACGTAGAACAGATTTTATGTCTACAATGGCTGGGCGTAAAAGCATCTGAAATATTCCGGGCTGATGAAAATTTCTTCAATAATATAGCGAAAGAACGGGATGATTTGGAAGAGCTATTGAACAAGGCCAAGTCACGGATAAAAGAGCAAGAAAGGTTGGGTATCTGTTCATTCCCCTTCCATCATCCCGACTTTCCTCAATGCCTACGTGTCATAGGAGAAGATTGTCCTCCACTCATTCATTTATTGGGAAATATGGATTTATTGGACAGAAAAGCCGTTGCAATCGCAGGAGCAAGAAAAGCCGGGGAAAAAGGCTGTTATATTGCCTATAATTGTGCGGTAGAATGTGCAAAGAATGGAGAAGTAGTTATCAGCGGTATGGCTTTAGGTTGCGACACTGCTGCCCATCAAGGATGTCTTTCTGTTAATGGTAAAACTATCGCTATTGTGGCTTCCGGGTTGGATATTACTCATCCCAAAGAGAACAAGCCACTGCAAGATAGGATTCTTCAAAATGAAGGTCTTCTATTGTCCGAGCAAGTAATTGGCGTGAAAGCCAATCCCACACGATTGATAGCCCGTAATCGCTTACAGGCCGCTTTATGCCAGAAGTTGATTGTGGCGGAATGCCCTATTCACAGCGGAACCATGCACACCGTAAGGTTTGCGCAGAAGTATGAGAAGAAAATATATGCCGGGCAATTCACCCATTACAACCAGGGCAATTCCGGGAACGAATATCTATTGAAAAATAAAATAGCACTGCCGATATGATGATTCGATATAAAGGTTTTAATATCTTCGCATTTTCTGACACACATGGGAAGCACGAAGAAGTTCAAATTCCGCCTGATACGGATATTCTGATTTGTGCAGGCGATGTAGAAACCGATGAATACAACTTTGCCCGATTTATGGAATGGTATTCTAACATTCCTGCACTGCTGCGACTCTTCGTACCCGGAAACCATGATTTGTCATTTGACATATATCCGATTGCTGACGTTCAAAAACAGATACCGAACAATGTGAAACTTTTGTTGAACAATGGATTTTCTTTTAGTGGATTGAATTTCTACTCCATTGAGGCCAGACCTTGGTTGCATACCCCGTTGAGTATTCCTGACAGTTTGGATATACTTGTCACACATGGAGCGGCAAAAGGTTACTTAGATAATGGACATGGTTGCTCACTTCTTGCAGAAGCCATCTCAAAGCATCCACCAAAAGTCCACCTATTCGGACATACTCATGAATGTGGAAACCTGTATTTGAAAACAGATTATACAACATACTATAATGTAAGTCTATATCAAGACTTATTTCAACAACAATAAAGAAAAAACAATGGAAACATTTTTTGAACTGAAATTAAAAAGGAGATACTCATTCTCACATACAAGCCATTAATCTCCCTCCTCTCGTTCCGTACCGGAAACAATCATAGGAAGTCTAAAAAAGGAATTAGCTGAATACAGAAGGAAATAACTTACGTGGTACAGCAGAAATTATTATTGCTCAAAACAGGAATGGAGATACGGGAATCGTGCGTTTGAAGTTTAATGGAGAGTATTCAAAATTTGAGAATTTAGACGATTAACACTTTATTCTGTGTCTCCCGAAAACTATAAGGTTGATAAGAAGGACTACTTGTGATGCAGTCAAGCGAGCTCATACCCTCCCCCTGAAACACAAAAGCGTGCAACTCACCAGAGCTGCACGCTTTTGCTTATTGTTTATTATCTGTTTCCTTATCGGAATCATTTGACTTCCTCAAAATCAACGTAATATATCTATCAGCGACTTACGTACACGTGTTGCAAATATAACGCAAACCCGAAAATAAGCATTCATAAGCAACACACGCTCTTGCTCACAAAAGTAGGATTTTTATTCATAAACAACGAGATGTAAACGCATAAAAATCAAAAGAAAGCGATGTTTTTAACAGATTCTTCGGTTTTATCCTTACCTTTGTGTATGATATTGGGATGTTATACCCAAACAACAATAAGAAAACGATGCAGATACATAACAAATTCAAGTTGTAAAACTATTTATTATATTGAGATATGTCAATATGGAGCAAACTCATAGGAATCAAGAAAACCGAGGATAGAAACAATATCATCGGCAATAAAACCACCTCTGTACCATGTAGTGCCCACAATTATGCCATAGTAGATGTTGAAATAGGCTTGAAAGACCATAGAACCCATGATATAGGAGCCCTCAAGCATGATAACACGACATTTCATAAAATCTCAAAAGAAGAACTATTCATTTTCTTAAACGATGTAGACTACATCTGCGGACACAATATCGTTCACCATGATGCTAAATACCTGTTTACGGACAAAATATGCCGCTGGATTTTAGTTGATACACTTTATGTTTCGCCTTTACTGTTCCCTGAACGCCCTTACCACAGGCTTGTGAAAGATGACAAACTGATGAGCGAACAAATGAACAATCCGGTGAACGATTGCAAGAAAGCAAAAGACTTATTGTTGGATGAAATAGCATGCTGGCATTCATTACCGAAAGAAAAGCGTATACTATTTGCATCGCTGCTGAAGGACAAGAAGGAATTTGAAGGATTTCTCAGTATGGTAAGTGCGGAGTATATCCATAAAGGAATACCTGAACTTATTAAAGAACTTTATGCCGGAAAGATTTGCCAACATGCCGATCTTCACATGCTCATCAACCAATATCCATGCGGATTGGCATACGCATTGGCTCTGATTGACACCACCGATTACCGCTCCATCACTCCCGGATGGGTACTTTATAATTATCCGGAAGTGGAATTTATCATAAAACTCCTGCGACACACTACTTGCAAAGAAGGCTGCGACTACTGCCATACGCAATTGGATGTGCTCCATAACCTAAAAACATTTTTCGGATATGAGCGCTTCCGAACATACGAAGGCGAGCCACTGCAAGAACGTGCTGCCCAAGCTGCGGTAAAAGGGAAATCGCTGCTGGCAATATTTCCTACCGGCGGTGGTAAATCACTTACCTTTCAACTGCCTGCACTCATGGCGGGACACTCCGTGCACGGGCTTACGGTTGTCATCTCCCCCTTACAGTCCTTGATGAAAGACCAGGTAGACAACCTTGCCGACAGAGGAATCACGGATGCCGTAACCATAAATGGGATGTTAGACCCTATCACAAGATCACTGTCCATACAAAGAGTACAAGACGGAGAAGCCTCGTTGTTGTATATCTCTCCCGAAATGCTCCGTTCAAAAACAATCGAAAAAATATTGATGGCGCGCCACGTTGTAAGGTTTGTGATAGACGAAGCGCACTGCTTTTCTTCATGGGGGCAGGATTTCAGAGTTGACTATCTCTACATTGGCAAATTCATCCAAAAATACCAGCAAAAGAAAAAATGCAAAACCCCGATTCCTGTATCCTGTTTCACGGCCACGGCAAAACAGAAAGTAATCCAAGACATCTGTGACTATTTCAAGCAGACTTTGGATTTGAACTTGGAATTATTCGCATCAACAGCCTCAAGAACAAATCTACACTATTCCGTCATACATGTAGAGAATGACAATGACAAATATTTAAAACTGAGAGAACTTGTAGCAGAAGCCGATTGTCCGACAATTGTTTACGTGTCACGCACCAAACGGACAAAGGAACTGGCTGCAAAACTGACTCGTGACGGTTACAAGGCACTCCCTTTCAATGGGAAAATGGAAGCCGATGAAAAAATTGCCAACCAAGATGCTTTTATGAACGATCAGGCACACATCATCGTGGCCACGTCTGCATTTGGTATGGGAGTCGATAAGAAAGATGTCGGTCTTGTAGTGCATTATGATATTTCCGATTCGCTGGAGAATTATGTACAGGAAGCTGGCAGGGCAGGTCGTGATCCTGGTCTTAGCGCACGTTGTTATGTGCTTTACAGTGACAATGATTTGGACAAGCATTTTATATTGCTAAACCAAACGAAACTTAGCATTAGTGAAATACAACAGGTATGGAAAGCCGTCAAAGACCTTACCAAACACCGTATGAAAGTCAACTGTTCTGCGTTGGAAATTGCCCGGCAAGCAGGATGGGATGATTCGGTATCTGACATTGAGACCCGTGTACGGACAGCATTAGCAGCTTTGGAACAAAGCGGATACTTGGTAAGAGGAAACAATGTACCTCATGTATATGCCACGGGAATAACGGTAAAGAATATGGACGAAGCAAGAGAACGCATAGCAGCATCACTACTTTTTGGCAACGATGAAATAGAAAAGGCAGTCCGTATCATCAAGTCATTGATTTCTCAAAAACATATCGCCAAGGCTCAGGATTCGGAAGCAGAATCACGAATCGATTATCTGGCAGACATTTTGGGACTAAGCAAAAGAGATGTTATATCTGTAGTGGAGCGCATGCGACAGGAAGGTATATTGGCAGACAGTAAAGATATATCTGCCTATTTGCAGGATGCAGGTGATTCGGAACGAAAGTCACAAATTCTCCTCGAACGCTTTGCAAAACTTGAACAATACATCCTTAATCATATTCCCGACGGAACTTTACGAATATCATGCAAGCAACTGAATGAAAATGCCGTGAACGACGGAATCAGCACATCCAAAGAAAAAGATATCCGGACGCTGCTCTATTTCCTCACCATCAAGGGGTACACCCGTAAGAAAGAAGATGCGGTCCGCAATATGGAAATAAGTCGCCAGGCAGACTTGGAGTCTACTATGAGACGCTTTGAGAAGCGATTGGAGATAAGCCGTTTTGCCGTGGAATGGCTATATCAATCAGCTTCTTATGCAGAAAAGGAAAACATGCCCGGTAAAGCCATCCAGTTCTCCGTGGTAGAACTTCTGAACCGAATAAAGTCAAGCACTCAATCCCTTTTCAGCAGACTTGATGACATTCAATTAGAAGACGTGGAAGAAGCACTTCTGTATTTGTCGAAAATCGGTTCACTAAAACTTGAAGGCGGATTTTTGGTACTTTATAATGCCATGAATATCCAAAGAATAAAGGACAACAAGTCGAGATACAAGCAAGACGACTATCGGATGCTCAACGAATTCTACAAGTTGAAAATCCAGCAAGTGCATATTGTAGGCGAATATGCCAATCTGATGGTAAGAGATTATCATGCGGCCTTGCAATATGTTCAGGACTATTTCCAAATGGACTACAGAAAGTTTGTCATAAAATATTTCAAAGGAGACAGAGCAAACGAGATACAACGTAACTTGACACCACAGAAGTACAAACAATTGTTCGGACAATTATCCAAACGGCAAATGGATATTATTTCCGATAAGGGTTCACGTTGCATTGTAGTCGCAGCCGGCCCAGGTAGTGGAAAGACACGTGTATTGGTCCACAAACTGGCCTCACTTCTGCTACTTGAAGATGTGAAACACGAACAGCTCCTGATGCTAACCTTTTCAAGGGCAGCCGCTACGGAATTCAAACAAAAGCTCATGGAGTTGATAGGCAACGCCGCCCACTTTGTCGAAATAAAAACATTCCACTCCTATTGTTTTGACCTCCTGGGACGGATAGGAAATCTTGAAGAATCAAGAAATGTCGTTTCAAATGCAGCCGAGATGATATGTCAAGGAGAAGTAGAACCCAATAAGATTGGCAAGACGGTGTTAGTCATAGATGAGGCTCAGGATATGGGAGCTGAAGAGCATGCGCTTGTAAAGGCTTTAATGGCTAATAATGAGGAGATGCGTGTGATAGCAGTGGGAGACGATGACCAGAACATCTATGAATTCCGCGGTTCCGATTCCGGTTATATGTACCGACTGGCGCAAGAAAGCGGAAGCACGTTTGTCGAAATGACCGAAAATTACCGCAGTGCGCGCCAGCCGGTGGATTTTGCCAACGGATTCTTGAAAAATATACATAAAAGGATAAAAAGTACACCAATTATCTCCATGAGAAAAGAAAAGGGTTGGGTTGAAGTGATACGCTATCAATCGGAATATATGTATCAGCCGCTCGTCGAAAACTTGCTTCAACATAGGGATAAAGGAACTTCTTGTGTACTGACCCAAACAAATGAAGAGGCCGTTATCCTGATGGCTCTTTTGCGGAAACATGGCATAAACAGTAAACTGATACAATCAATGGACGACCTACGTTTTTGGAATATGGCCGAAATGAGATATTTCCTGAGGTATATAAACAAGCGGATAAAAACACCGTTAATCACGGAAGAACTGTGGGAAGAAGCCAAGCATAACACCTTCTCTACTTATGACAGAAGTCTAAGCTTGATGTATGTGAAGCGGTGTGTGGAACTGTTTGAACAAACCAACAAAACAAAATATTTCAGTGACTTCAAGGAGTTTGTATTTGAGTCGTCAGTGGAAGACTTTTGCGACACATCAGGAGCCGACGTTGTGGTATCAACTATTCACAAGGCCAAAGGCAGAGAGTTTGACGATGTGTATATGCTCATATCCGACAATTATGTAAAGGATGCCCATCTGATGCGTCGATATTACGTAGGAATAACCCGTGCGAAAAACAGGCTGTTCATACATACAAACGGTGATTGTTTCAATCATTTGAGTGCAGACCGCTATCTTATAGATCAGCGACAATATGACATGCCTGAAGAAATTGTACTGCAACTCTCTCACAAAGATGTCAATTTGGGATTCTTCAAAGAACGGAAACAAGAGGTTTTAGCACTAAGAGGAGGAGATTCTTTAATTTACAATGATTTCTTCTTGTATAGTTCATCGACCGATAAACCTATAGCAAAATTATCATCAAGAATGCAGGGCACGTTATCTGAATGGGAACAAAGAGGTTACAAGGTGAAATCCGCATCTGTACGGTTTGTTGTGGCATGGAAGCCCAAAGATGCACCGAAAGATGAAACGGAAACGGCTGTTCTCTTAGCAGACTTGAGACTTTCTTTGTAAGTTAAAACACTTGAAATTATCATATTATCACTACCTTTGTGATAAGAATTAAATATTATACGAATAATGCAGATACATAACAATACATTGATAACAGAATGCTCAGCTTACGATTTCAAGGAAATGCTGGAACGTAAGAAAGTGAAGTCGTGGCTTAAATCCGTGTCGGCTTTTGCCAATACGGACGGTGGCAGTTTGTTTTATGGAGTGAATGATGACGGCGTAATTGTAGGGTTGGAGAATCCACAAGCCGATGCTGATTTTATCAGTGAAATGATAAAGGCACGACTTGACCCTGTGCCGGAAGTTCAACTTATTCCGATAGAACACGAAGGGCATACCCTGCTTGAAGTGAAAGTAAAGACAGGAACGCTTACACCTTATTATTACTATCAGGATGGAACACGTACCGCATATATGCGAATTGGCAATGAAAGCGTGGAGTGTAATTCGCAACAACTTCTTTCATTGGTATTGAAAGGTACGCACATGACTTGGGATTCACTGCCTACCCAAGTGGATGCCAGCAAGCATTCTTTTGTTATCCTTGCCAATACCTTCCGTGAGCAAACCCATCAGGAATGGAATGACAAATATTTGGAATCATTTGGACTGGTAACTCCTGATGGCAAACTGACCAATGCCGGATTGCTGTTTGTGGATAATTGTACCGTATTCCAATCACGTATTTTCTGTACCCGTTGGACTGGACTCTATAAAGATGATGCCATCAGTTCCGTAGAGCATCGGGCTAACCTTGTATTGCTATTGAAATACGGCATGGACTTCATCAAGAACTATACCATGAGTGGTTGGGTGAAGATGCCGAACTATCGTCTAAACCTCCCCGACTATTCAGACCGTGCCATCTTCGAAGGATTGGTAAACCACCTTATCCATCGGGATTACACCGTGATGGGTGGTGAAGTACATATTGACATTTACGATGACCGAGTAGAACTAGTATCACCGGGCGCAATGCTTGACGGTACACAGATTCAAGACCGTGACATATACAAAGTGCCGTCCATGCGCCGCAACCCTGTCATTGCAGACATGTTCACACAGTTGGACTATATGGAGAAACGTGGCTCCGGTTTACGCAAAATGCGGGAGCTTACGGAAAAACTACCCAATTTCCTGCAAGGCAAAGAACCTCAATATCAAACGGAAGCGACTTCTTTCTACACCACTTTCTATAATCTGAACTGGGGTGACAACGGAAGAATACCTGTTGAGGAAGTGGCTAACAGGGTAAACAGTACCCTCGAAAAGTACCCTGAAAACGAAGAAAGTTCGGTGGAAAAGTTCGGTGGAAACAGCAAAAGTTCGGTGAAAACCTTTGGTGATACGCAAGAAAGTTCGGAGAAAGGTTCGGAGATAATCCCAAAAGGTTCGGAGAAAAAGTTCGGAGATTCGAAAAACAAATCTAAAAGCATTGGGAAAACCGCACAAAAAATTATTGATTTCGTCATTTCCGACCCATCAATGTCTGCAGAAGCAATGGCCTATAAAATAGGAATAAGCTCCCGAGCCGTAGAAAAACATATTTCAAAGCTTCGTTCTATGGGGATTTTGTCTCGTGAAGGAGCAGACCATGGTGGCTATTGGCGCATTATTGTTAACCCTCAAACTGAGCAATAAAACTATGGAGACATCTTTCATACCATTCAGTGCAATAATTGCCGTTTTGATTATCGCCTTTTTGTTTGCCTCTTTACCGCAAGTAAGCCACAAGATGCGATACAGGGTACTTTATGCAATAGCCATCATCATGCTATTAGCTGTAATCCCTATTAGTGAATATATGACTGGTGACACACAAAACTCAAGTAACAATTATCTGCTTGTCCTAATATTCGATATTGCAGTAGGATATTTCTGTATGTACATTGCTGCTTTGCTGAAATTCAACGTTCTTAAACGAAAGAATCAAGCATTAGAAAACGCCTTGACAGAAAAGCAACAAAAAAATGTAGCAATCCTATTGGAGCATCAAAACGAAAAGCAACAAGCACTTCAGCAAAGAGAGCTTGAATGGTTGGCTGGAAAAATAAAGATGTTTACCGAAGAAGAACAGGAAGCTATTCTTGCCAGTGCTTGCGCATTTGCAGAACACGATTTGATAATCACTCCCTCAATAACCATTCAGTTAAAAGATACATGTAGTCAGCAAGCTCTTATGTACTTTGTTTGTTCCGCTTTTTTCAACATGGGTAAGAAGCGTAGTGATATTGTAAGTTTCTTATCGCAGATCTTTCCGCTTTACTTTCCTACAGGAGAAAGTGTATTGGCTAAAAAGATGCCGGGAGTTGAAAAGGTAAAGGAAATGAGAGAGAAGGAAAATAAATCTAAGTAAGGATATTCAGTAAATGTCCCTAAAAATAAAATGGTATATGAAGATGATAGACTCTAATCATCCCATATGCCATTTTTATTGTAAACGGTATAAGTCTGCATAAACATTTAGGGGGCAGGATGCTTACGATGATAACACCTAACATAATAAACACTTGCCTTGTTGAGTGTTCTGCCCTTTCAATGATGTCCTCTATTTGTTCTCTTGTCATAATCCAATGTTTTATCCCATGTGAATAAAATCATCTTGACTATAAGTTTTGTTGAAAGTAATCCATCTACCTCCTCTGTTACTGTGCATGAATATATGATATGGCATTATCACAAATAACCACACAAGTGTCAACAAGACCGTAACAATAGCCTTATTTATAATCTTTCCAACGGATCTGATATGTGCAATTTTTTTCATTAGAATAATGTGTAAATGAATGGCGCTATTGCAGAATCCGCAAAGATTACGAATAGCCCAACTATCAACAGCAACAGAATGATTGGTGCAAGCCACCATTTCCGTTGTGAGTATATGTATATAAACAGTTCCTTTATTAAATCCATATCACTTCTTTATTAAATTATTACCTATTACCAAAGCATCCAAACCAGAGTTTAAGTAAGTCCTAATTGCATCTTCCGGAGTGCATACTATCGGTTCACCCATGACATTGAAACTTGTGTTCAGCAACATCGGGCATTCTGTTTTTTCATAGAATACTTCAAGCAATTTGTATAGCTTGTTATTATATTCTCTATGTAGAATCTGAGTTCTTGCACTCATATCTTCATGAGTGACTGCATCAAATCCCTTTTTCTTCATCGTGTAGGTGAACATCATGTGTTCGCTTTCCGTTCCGTGTAGTTCCATTATCTCATCTGCATACTTATCCAGTATTACAGGTGCAAACGGACGGAACTCTTCACGAAATTTAATCTTGGAGTTGACCTTGTCTTTCATCTCTGCATTCCTCGGATCTGCAAGAATACTTCTGTTACCCAAAGCTCGTGGTCCGAACTCCATTCTGCCTTGGTACCAACCAACGACTTTTCCTTCATGCAACAGTTCTGTTACTTCATCACACAACTCTGCATCTTTAAGATGCTTGTATATCAATCCATTCTGTTCAATTGCTGCCACTATACGATTATCATTATACTCAGGACCTATGAATGAAGTATCCTCAATCTTACCATTCATCAATAATGAGCAAACCAATGCTGCACCAATAGCACATCCAGAATCATCAGGAGCATAAGGCACATATATGTTGTCAAACAAGTGAGTCTTTAGTAATACACCATTGGCGGCACAATTCAAAGCGCAACCGCCCGAGATACATAAATTGGTCTTGCCCGCTACGTTCTTTGCAGTAACTGCCAACTTACAGAAAATCTCTTCCGTAATTGACTGTATTGCCAAAGCAAGGTTCTTGTGAGATGTGGTAATTTCTTCTCCAACATTTCGTTTACTGATACCAAATAACCTTTCCCACTTCTTGTCATTGACCATCTTATCGGAATACATGAAAGAGAAGTACTTTGTATTGAGCACAATACCTCCATCCTCGTGGATCTCTACAAGATTATCCTTAGTTATACTGACAAAGCGATTTGTTTCTTCCGAATCCTTGTTGCCGTATGGTGCTAATCCCATGACCTTGTATTCATCAGAGTTCACTTTGAATCCCAAGAAATACGTAAAGGCAGAATACAATAGCCCTATGGAGTTTGGATAAATTTGCTGTTGAATCAAAGTAATTTTATCGTTAGACACACTATAAATAGATGTCGTCGAATCCTCACCAACCGCATCCAATACCAGTATTGCAGCATCCTGATATGGTGATAGGAAATATGCGTTAGCAGCATGTGCAAGATGATGATCTACAAATCGAATGTCAGCCTTAACACGACTATAGACTTCTTTCAGCTCTTTCTTTATGGTCTTTCGCATATTCAGTCGTTCTTTGAGCCATATAGGAACAGACTTCAAAAAACGATCATAACTTTTGGGAACATAAACAATACTATCCTTAATGATGCGTTCGAACTTCCTGAATGGTTTCTCGTAGAAAGTAATAACATCCACATCATCTAATGATATTCCTGCGTATTCCATACAAAACTGAATAGCCAAAATCGGGAACCTGTTATCATGTTTCTTCCTGCTGAAACGTTCCTCCAACGCTCCAGCTACGATTTGTCCGTTCACTATTAGTGCAGCAGACGAATCATGATAATATGCAGTTATTCCCAATACGACCATCAGAACTTCATATAAAAGAAATTTATACTTGGATTATTTGCCAATAAGATGTCAAGCACAAAAATTATACTTGTTATTGGAACTTCTTTCAAAATATAGCGATTCGAATCCTTGTGTCTGAATATGATATCCTTGGTAGAACTTCTGTCAGCAAACCATAATGCACACAAAGAAACAAATACTCCAACCACAATAGAATTGTCTATAGGTTGATATTCCGTAACCTTTATAAGACGAAACACAAAATCTTCAATTCCATTAACATCAAACAGTTGCCATAAAAGGATGCAAACCAGAAAGACGAAAAAACCATAGTATCTATTGCCCTTGATATTAAGGTTTCGTTCCATTATTAAGAGTATCGCATGAGTTATTCCCCACACGATAAACGGGATAGACAAGTCATGCCATATTGCACTAACAACAAAAACCAATAAAATATTTAATCTCCATTGCCTTGCTGATATTCTGTTGCCACCTAAAGGGATATAAATGTAATCTCTCAACCAAGTTCCTAATGTGACATTCCATTTCTTCCAGAAATCTCGAAATGTCCTGCTACAATATGGTGAATCAAAGTTCTCAGGAAGATCTATACCTAACAATTTACCAAATGCAATGGCAAAAATAGAATACGCATAGAAATCAAAGAAGAAAGCCACTCCATAACATAAAATGCTACATACCTCATTCAATCCATCATAGTCATCATTGCATAGGATATATAATCTGTCTGCAATGACAAATTTATAGAAACACGCAAAGATGCACATCTTGATTGGAAGATAAAGTTTCTTCAATGTAGGTTTCTTTTTCCCTCTCAGTTGCCTAACAAAATCATCGACTCTATCAATCGGGCCTGCAAATATCTTTGGAAAGAAGAATAGGTAACAGAGAATTTCCAAAGCTGTGTAATCCTTGTAATCACGATATTGGTTTATAATCAAAGATATTGCAGAAAATGCAAATACAGAATAACCTAAAGGAAGGATCAATCCCAATGGACTTTTCAATGTAAAGAATGCCGAAACGAGAATAGCGATGTCAGTAATTACCACAACTTTACTCAGGCTCCTTTCTATGAATTTGGAAGATAACACGATGATAACAGACATAACAAGGAACATCAAGACATACATCTTGACGAAGCAAGTCAATACACCTACACTTGACAACCATATTAATGTCTGATATAGTTTTGTCATTTTTTTAGCTTTATATGGTAGATGCCATCATTGATGCCGAAGACACCTGCAAACCATAATTCATCATCAGAAATGCCAAAAGCAGGATCCCACTCATCACCAAGAGTATGTGTTATCTGTCGGCTTTGCTTCTGTTCCATGTCATAGATAAACAAATCCCAATTTGTATCCTTGTTTCCTGCATAAGCAATGTACTTCCCGGAAGGTGATACCGCAATATCCCAAATATCGTATGGATGCTTTAATACAACGCATTTTTTGCCAGTTGCTACGTCATAGCTTTTAATTACAAAGTGGCTATCTTGTGTTTCTTTCTGAATATAATAGATGTGTCGATCGTCATTCGAGAATACTGGTCGCCAACACTCTACACCATCTTCAAATTGCGTTTGTCTACCTGTTGCGATATCATAAAGTACAATGCAGGGAGTCGTGTGATCCATTGTCCAGGAAGGAAAAGCTATCTTTGTTGCCGATTTATTGACACATGGAATAGCTCCCTTTGCTGGTTTCTTGTTAATGGCAACTTGATGTCCTTTAAAAAAGTCATAGAGAATAACATCTGTATTCAAAGACTCTTGTTTGCCCTCTGTAAACACAAGGTATCTACCATCATTTGAAATCATAGGATGTACCAGTTCGCTAACACCTCTCCACAATTCCTCACGATTACCATTGTTCACATTCAATCTATTTATAGTATAATAGTGCTCTGTTTGAGACTGATACACCATAGTACCATCGGCATGAATCGTTGGATAACGCTCATGATAATTACCCTCACTCAAATAGTCATATCCACCACTTATCGAGCTTAACTTTTTGACAATCCTCTCTGCTATAAGCTGGTGTCCAACTACATTCATGTGCTCATCATGTGTAAAGAATGGAAATGAGTTGGATTGCCTGAACTCCGTTGTCAAATCATAAAGCTCCACTCCAAGAGCATTCGCTACCGATTGGCATAATTTGTTTGGAATAGAAAGGTCAATTTCTTCTTTGCTTATATTGTACTCATCCAAAACCTCCTTCAACAATTCTGGCGAAATCTGTTCTTTTGAAGGGATAAAGATAAGTACCAACTTACCACCGATAGATTCAACTTCTTTTTTGAATTCTGAGATACTTTCCTTGAATGCCTTCTTGTCGGCTTCCTTGTAATCAGACGTTTGTTTAAAGAAGATATTGTTGTCAATATTATCTTCCTTGTTAGGAAAGAATGGTTCCGTCCATCTGCCTAATGGCAACTCATCACTATTGGCTATGTTATACTCGAAGTAGCGATATAGCGCCGACCACTCCATGATGTAATCCTGTAAGGATGGCTGATGTTCTCTGATATTCATAAAGTCGTTAAAAGCTCCTATCTGAAGGAACACAACTTTGGGAGACAACTTTTTGCCCTTGTCTTTGAAATAATTCAACTCATCATAAAGACCAGCACCACTTATACCTGCATTAACTATGACTTTATCGGGAAAGTCTTTATAAATCAAAGAGCTGAACAACTGATTGTATTCTACCTGAGCACCTTGTGTATATGAATCTCCGATAAATAGCCAATCACATTTTTCAATTTTCTGCTCCTGTGAGGATAAATCATCAACCCTATATCCTTGGCAATTTGTCTTGTATCGTGTTACAAATTCAGGATCATTGAACTGTTGGTCGAGATAAGGTTTATTGAAATAGTATTTCCCATGCAGTTCATACAGGTTCGGTATCTCTTTATATGCATACACCATCGTGAAAATCACCTCTGCATGAAAGAGTATGCTCGCAATAGTTACAAGGTTGAATGCCCAAACTTTCAACCTCAAACTACGAACTCTCGAAATGACTAAACCGATACTCACGATAGTTATAGACAATAAAAAAGCAATGACCATACTCTGGTAGTATTGCCATAAAACCATTGGATTCCACAATAGCAGTAGCACCAATAGTAGGTTCATTACTTTCAGTCGCTTTCGAGTCATTCTACATTAAAGATGAAATCTGTGACTTAATCTGATTCTCAAATGCAGTTTTCTCAATGCTTTCCAGTTTCGAAGTGGTTTTCAATACTTTTAAGTTAGAGACGTTGGGCCATGCCATAATGTCCAACAGAAGATCTAATGTTGAGAGATGCAATGTGGCAAACCTATTTCTGTTAAATTCCAACCAGCAGATACCATCTGCCTTTCTCGCTGTATATAGAGCTATTCTACAGGTTTGTATGTTCGGAGTGATATTGAACACATTACATGCTATATAATACATGAGCGACAAACAGGTGTAGGCATAATCCCGTTGAACATCACCTTGTGCCTTTGCGCGAACAGATAGCTTGCCCGTTGTCTTCAAAGTTGCTTTTTTCATTGGCATCTTCAACAAAGGATCTTCAGTCAGTTCTATGCTTACGTCAATACTCTTAGCTGCCTGATTGTATTTGTACTCCAACTCTATAATAAAAGGCACCATCAATGTATTAGAGAATGAGTGAAAAGCATCATCAACTATATGACTCTCGCCATCAATGATTTCTTGTTGCGCTCTTACACTCGCATCATATGCCCTTTTGAAAGAAGCATTGGCTCTATCTGCTTGAGCTTTTTCAATGAGATTGAACAACTTCTGAATCTCATCCCATGCGTCCATACGTTGTTTCTTCACGCTCTCTAAGTTTGCCTTCACAAACTCAGATTCACTAACAGAAGAACTTTGGGGATTGTGAGCCAAATTTCTTGCTTCACTCATAACAAGCTCTTTTGTTTCGTTGTCCGTAGGTTTCTTTATATCCAATGTCTTCCACTGGTATACGCCTTGTGGTTTTACATTCTGCTGAACAGAATACGATGAAGCCAAACGTAATTTGCTCTTCTTTTGTATTGCAGTATAAGCATCCTGTGTATCCTCATACATCTTGAGCATAATGTTAGTCATTTTCTGCTCTGTAGCCTTATGGGTAGAGCTTCGTTTTGCTGTTGACTCGCCTATATCGCCATAGACTGTAAAAAGGTATTCACCATCAGGAGTCAAACGCAAGGTCGCTCTTCCCGACTTGTAAGAACTTAATACAGTGTACGTTTCTGAAAGCAAAACGATTGGCTTTGGCGGTTTTGAATATATTCTGATTTTTCCCATTATTGTATCGCTTTTAATCCTTCGTATGGTTTTATTGATGTTGCGAACAAGCCACAACACATTTCTTTCTTTTTACATTCTTGGCAGATGTCAGGATAGTCGTTCTTCCAATCTGATATGCTCTTTTGGGCAAAATCATGAAAGCTATCGGGCAAGAGGCACAACGGTATGTTATATATACACACATTGTAGCGCCATTCATCCAGAAATTTTACTACATTCAATAGATGTGCAATATAATCCTTCGGCTCAACCCAAATATTTTTAGAATTCTTGATGGCATATCCTGTATATTCCATACCCATGAATGCTATCCATGCAACAAAGGGTAGATTCTTGTGGATAAATTCTGCCATAGGCAATAACCTTCTGTAGTTAAGCTTATTCATTACTATTCTCAGTTCAATACACGCTCCTACAGATGCCAAATTGTACAGTCCTATTATGGTTTCCTCAAAAGCACCCTTTGCTCCTGCAATTATATCATGATCCTTGTAAAAATCGGAATGTAAAGGTATGCCGAAGATGATACGTCCTTCACCAGCTTCCACTAAAGCAGATGTGTAATCTGCATCTTTGAAATTGCGACCATTGCTAAGAATGTGAATATCAGTGTCAGGAAGTTGCTCACGAATATACTTTATGAGAGAGATTAGCTTTTCGCCTAATAAAGTTGGCTCACCTCCTGTAATACCTATTATGGGTAAATCCTTGGGAGCGTTTTGTATGCGTAACAGGTTTTCTTCGTACAACCAATCAATGTCATCAACATTTATCGGTGGTTGACAGCACATCAGACAATGATTGTTACACTGTTCCGTACAGAACAAAGTATTGTCGTTAGATAATATGTCTAATGGTCTTTGTTTCATACCAACCAACTTTTGAATATCGGCATCACCTCATCATGACGCGTTACTATTAATTCTATAATGTACTCGATGATGGCTTTGTTCTTCCTGCATAACCATGAGTTTGGTCTGTAACCATACGTATCACCTTGGGTGGAATAGTTACGTACTGGATCAGCACCACAATACACTCGTATCGGACAATCAGAGCAACCTGCTATCGTCTCGTTACACCATATCTTTCCCAATTCTCTTGCCTTCTGACCATAGACAATATCTTCATATTTGTCATCCACACTTCCCAAGCGGAAAGTGTAGTCATTGAATTCTGCCAGCATACGTGACTCATCTGATGCATATACATAGCCATCATAATTATATACAAGGACAGAATTTATGATGCCTGCTGGTGATTGCAAGTCAACAAAACCTGTACAGAAAGGTGTTAGCATCTTTCGGAGAATGATAGCAGCAAACTCCTCAATGAAAAACTTTCCGTTAAGGTTAAGCTCTATAATGTGATTAAGGGCTTTCTTGTAGAAATCAATGAACTTGTCTGTATATACGTCCCAATCGGAATTGTCTCTTGCAAGTCCGTAAGGATTTAATGCTCTTAGGAAGATGCTGTTGAAGCCTAATCGGTAATATTCATCAACTATCTCAATAGGGTGAAAAACACCTTCTTCCGATGCAGTCATCAAAGCAGAGACTTGGTCATACCCTAATAATTCTCTTGCCTTTGTTATACCGGCAACAACTTTCTCATAACTATCATTCTTGCCTCTGTTTCTATTATGTAGCCATTCAGGACCATCAAGAGATGTAGAAATCAGCACATGGTAAGTTTGGCAAATATCCATTATCTCCTCTGTCAGATTTATGCTATTCGTACAGAGAACGTAATCTATCTTCCTTTTCTCAGTCTTGTTTGTTTCTTCTGCGCGTTCTATGCCATATCTAATCAGCTTGGGTTCCAATGTAGGTTCTCCACCTTGAAACTCCATTGTAAGAAATGGAGAGCGAGACTTAAACATCAACTCCACAGCTTTGCCCATTGTATGAAAGCTCATAGAACAATGCTTGCTTACCTCATCTTGACTTGATGCTTGACAATACACACAATTCTGATTGCAACGAAGGGTTAAAACGAATATATGGAGTGAGGTAAAGTTGTCCAGAAAACCTTTCTTCTCTCTAAGTCTGGTGGCATAGACATTCATCAATGGGGAGAAATAATTGTTTGTTACAAAGAAATTGGCATAAAGGCTTTTGAACAACTCTTCCTCAATAATTTCCTGGTTCACTAAACGGCATGCGGTACCAGTTGGAACGACAATCATGTCTCCTAATTCATTTACCAGAACCTCTTTATTCTTGATCCTGATAAAGTTAAATGGAAGTATGTGATATTTATTAATCGAAATCATTTTCGTCTAAATTGTCAAATTCGCCAAATGCCTTTGCATATAAAATTGTTTTAATGTCCTTGGTCTCTATATTGATGATTTCCCTTAACTTAAAGTCATTCATTTTATCCCAAAAATCGTTGACATCAAAATCATCGTCTGTTTTATGAATTATTGTAAGAATCTCGTAATTGTTGACAAAGGTTCTTGCTATACTAAATTTTTCAGACAATAAATATACAACCTTGGATATGCAAGAGTCCGAATATATATTTCTATCTATTTTTATTTCCATAGGTTATAGAATTTTGGAAAGAACTTCACTGGTGCATACTCCATCTACAGTCATACCATACTTTGCCTGTATATTCCTTATGCATTGCTCCATTCTAAAATCAAAGCATGTCATACCTTTGATTTTAGTCACGTATTGTTTGTCGTATAGACCTTTAGAGTCCAAAATCGCAGCTAACATATCTATGTCAGCTCCATACATTCCTTTTAAGATAGTCCTGTCTCCCAACACCATTTCTATAGGTGACCTAAATGAAGTACATCTGCTTCTTCTCCCTGAATAATGTGAACGGTGAGAATAATGAGAACGATGGCCAGCGATCAAAGTAAACTTACCATTTCCATTTAATTTTATGACGTTTTTTATAATAGATTTCTTCTTACTCGTAACTGTTTGTTCATCATCATTATTTCCTACAGTATACATATAGTCGTTTGTATCTTCTACATCATTTCCCGATATGGAAAATACAGATGCAACTAATAAAGACTTTATCATATTTGATGCTATTTTATTCATGTTATTGTGCCTTTGTTTTTAACGCTTTGATAGTTGCCTCATTAGCTCTTCCTGTAACACTAAGGTTGTTGTATGCTTGGAAGAAACGAACTGCTGTTGCAATATCCTTAGTAAACTCTGTTCTACCATCATTTGTCATAACAATCTTCTTCGGATCAGGAGCGAATCCAGCCTTGGTCAACAAGTTCACAAGTTCTGTCACATCAGTACCCTTATCGGTTGATGATTCTGAATACGATAACTCACGAGTACCAAGGATAACGGTTGTCTTGTTATTATTCCATGACTTCAACTTGTTAATGGTCGTTTGGTCTGCAATACCAGTCTGAGGTAAACCTGCATCCTTTTGAAAGTGCTTGACAGCGGATGCTATGGTAGCATCATAGAGACAATAGCCATCCTTTTCCTTTATCCAAGAGCGGTTGATGTATAAAGCTGTTGCAAGGTAGCCTGTAAGTGAGGTTACGTCACTTCCATGGATACCTGTCTTTAATGTTCTATCACCGATTGAATAATCACCTGCAGTCTTTGGCTTAGGTTTGCTGTAAGAATACGAACTGCTACGAGAACTTGATGAGTAATGACTTGAACCACCTCCGTATGATGAATAATGAGAGTAGTGTGACCTGTGACCAGATCCACCACCGCCACCACCTGAACGATGTGACATGTGCGAACGATGGCTTGCAATGTATTTCACCTCACCATTCTTATCGAGTTTTGCTACATTCTTGAATACCTTTCCCCATGAGCGTTTAGTCTCACCGAAGAAATCATCATTATTGCCAAGGTCAGGCATAAAAGTGGCGGTTTCTTCTGCTTGAGCATGAGTTGGCAATAATGCCGCAGCAGCAGAAAGCAACAATGCCTTTATTTTGTTTTTTGCTGAATTCTTCATTTTTCTTTCGTCTTAATAAGGTTCAACCAATAGTTGTCGGGAGATACAGCCAAAAGTTGATCAAGGTATTTCTTACCGTCCTCCGTTAGATGACCTCCGTTGAACGAAATTATTTCTGCCAGTTGGTCAACTTCTTCTGCTACTGTATTTTGCAGATCTATTTTGGTCTTTTCAATCCAGTCGCTCTTATTCTGATTTGCAGCCAAGTATTCCGTTGGAATAGAATTCATAAGGGCAAGTATCTGTCCGTATTGCTTTCCATCTATCAAAAAAGTTACTTGGTCTTGCATCTTTGCGAAACAAACATCTGCCTGTGACAATGCTTCATCCTTATAAGATGATGTTCTGAAACTTCCGTCATACTGGTTGGAAGCTTGTATAAAACCTGCAATGGCTTTTCCGTAATTTCCATTGGCAAGATAACCGTCTGCTGCTTTCATCCTTTGCTCATAAGCGTTGATTTCGTCAGTAGATACTGCATAAGTTCCGCCATAATAGCCAACTCCGCAGAATATGGCTGCTGGCATTGCTATCTTCAACAGCATCTGACGAAGGCGACTACTATCAGAAACAACGTATGGTGACAAGATTCTGTTCTTTTCTATTTTGCACCAATCATCATACTTAACACCCATTTCACCATATAGACCTTTTATCTCTGATTCCAATTTTTCGATGTCAGACAGTTTATCAGAAGCATAGTGTCCAGACTTGCTGATGTAGGAAGCTGATGGCTTGACAAGTGCGGTATTCAATAGGTTGGTGAAATCTATCTTCTTTGCATCCAATACTTCTTTGACAGAGTTTACCTTCCTTTGTCTATGACTGTTCAAAGTCTTTTCCTTCAGATTCTTGCACCAGTTGTTATCGTTGATACCCAATTGATTGCTGATGACATGAATCTTACCTTCTATCAAATACAGCTGATTCTCTGCTGACGCTGGATAATAAGCAACTGCATCCCAAATAATATCTTTTGGAAGTACAAGAAGGGACTTCAATGCCTCATCATATTCTTTCTTCAACTCTGCTAACATTCTTGGAAGTTTATCCAGTATGTTATCCGACTCGTTTATGTATGGATCAAAGCTATTACTTGAAGGTTCCTTGACGGCTGTCTTTAGTCCTAAGCCGTAGCATATAGAGTCGAACACATAATTGACAACGTCTTTCTTGAACTTTGATTTTTTACTGTAATCTTGCTTAATCATTTCTATTTCTGCAAGATAATTTTTGCCAGACTCGTTGAAGGTATTGTAAATGCGTTGCCCATAACCAGTGGTCAGTACATCTTTCAGAACAACCTTAGTGGCAGGATATTCATCGTAGGCTGAATAGTCAGCAAGGATATTAGCCAACTGAACGGTTCGGATGGGTTCTGTACCATTCGTTTGGATAATATCCTTTATGCCTGTATGTAATTGGTATTTCTTATTCATGTCATATATCGAATTTATACATCGGATGACTCAAAACTCTCAAACGTTTTCTTATTTGTTCAGCAGTCAGAGTTTGGCGCTTTTCCTCCTCCTTATACTCATATAATCCTATTTCGTCATCATAATCTGCATGAGACGATGTTGATGGGAGTTCACTTGTGAATCGGTTATACTTGGTAGCTAGTTCTCGTTTGGAAATAAACAGTCGTTCAATATCTGTCTGAGCATACTGGGCCTCTATCAATTCCTTCTTTGTATAAAATTTAAGAGGAGAGTATTTCGACATCTTAGCTTTTGCAACCAGAATTTTCTCATTAACAGCAGCTATCTGTTTCTCCACGTTGCTTCTTTGCCATAGTATGAGCTTAGGTAGAATGAATTCTAATTCCTTTTCGTCATATAGGCAAGCTACAGACATATCGTCCTGACTTCCAATCTTGCTTAACTGCGGAAGCGTATCTTCTATTTCTTTCTGTGCATCATTGTTTGACGTGTTAGCAATGAGCTTCAATATCTGAATATAGAAGTTCGCCTGATTGTATGACTCTCCGAAAGAGTCGTCCAATCCATCAGAAGCAAGGAAAACAGCTACGGGATAATCTCCATTGCCTTGATAGCAATAGCGGAATTCAGATAGCGCATCTGTATCACAAATGGATGTTGTCTTATTCAGAAAACATCGTTCATCCCAAGGGATAGGTTCTTTCCAATTACCATCTCCATCAAAAGAGAAACACTTCCCATCTCCGAGATGGAAAGCAAACCAGTACATTGGTGTTCTGACATAACACATCAATGTACAGCCATATGTCTTGTCTATGGAGTGAAGATCTTGTGGGTCAGTAATCAACTTAAGTTCTTCATCGGTAAATGGATTTTCTTTTGCATGTTGTTCTACCATAGTTCTCCATCCGAATATGATTGACTTAAACAGCTGGTTCAGTTGATCATCCACTTTACTGTTCTTTCGTAGATTCTCTTCTTTGCGCTCGGTAGTCAACGCCGATACTGCTGTAAATGGTTTTCCCTCAAATATGCTGGAATCTATATTTTCAACAAATCCCATTACTTTCTTGAAAGTACATTCAACTATTGTCTTTGAACCGACATCACTTCTGAAATACCTGCTGCCACCATGTCCATCACTCAAGACAGCCACTGCAATACCATTGTCAGTACTACACATTGCATAGTCCTGACATACTTTACCTGTTGCTTTATGGCTTTCTCCTTGACAAAAATGAACTAATTTCTCCATCAAAGAAACCTTGGTTTAATCCCAATCGTCGTAATTATCAGTAGAATTCGCAGGAGTAGCCTCTGACTGAGCTCCGTCAATATCCTTGGTTGCTTCGGTTACATCCTTGATAACCTGTTCCTGCTTTGTGGTATCGCCAGTAGTACTGCTCTTGCTACCAATCTGAGAAGAGGTAACGGCTACAACTCGAATGATTTGCTTTAAGGCATCAATATTGTGAACTGTAAATACTGCCTCATTCGTTCCAGTGAACTGAGTGAGAACATCCTTGTCTGCATCATCACCAATGGCGATAGCTATCTTGATCGCATTCTTGAACCAGTTGTTTGCCTTCAGTTTTGACAAACCTCCATAGAAATCGTCTGTAGGACCACCATCAGAAAGGAGAATAATTGCAGGAGCAAAACTTCCGCTTGGAGTCTGCATAAACCCATTGCGAGAGAGTTTTGTGTTGAGCTCCTGACAAGCAGCACCAAGTGAAGTTAGACCACTTGCACTTACATCCTGCCATACAAACTCTGATGCAAGCTTTGGCTCGTCATAAAGCCAGTTACAGCCACTTGAAAACTCAAGAGCTGCTACCTTGATTTCGGCATCTGGATTGGATGCAGAGATCTCATCAAGCATAGGAAGTACGTTCTCAACAGCATCATTAACGGCACCAATCTTGTTACCTGTCATACTACCTGATGTGTCGATTACAAAGAAAAGTGTCATTGTTCTGCGTGGGACACTTACCACGTCATCTAAAAGTCCCATTGTTTAAAAATTAAATATTTGTTATTTCTCCTCGATAAGGAATCTCACGGATTTTAAACATTATTTTCAATCCTTCTTTTACAGGCATAATACCTTGCGATTCTACGGTCTTTACCTTGCCACTTGGCGTTTCGACCGTCCATTTGTCTGATGAGATATTCCTAATTATCAATACGCCATTGACATCTTTTGAAACAATTGCATCTGGCGTATTATCGTTATCAATAAAGATTTCGGTCTTATCTGTGAGAGGCAATGATCTGTTATTGATAAACAGACGCTTGGAAATGTCAATGTTGCATCCTCGGTTGATACACTTGCCAACGGCTCCATTGGTTTCAACAAAGGTCTCTTCTTTACAGGTAGGACAGATGACCAATTGATCACGAACCCGTGAAATGATCTTCTCCCAATTCTGTTCAATCATTCGTTTCTCTGGATTATGTAGATAATCCTGACTGAACTCACGTTCGAAAGTTTCACGAAGGATAGATGGGAATACAAACCAACGTTTGATGACATTCTGATGGATTCCTCTCACAGGACGATTAGTATTATTTGTCGGATCATAAATAAAGATGGCTTCACTTCCATAGAACTTACGCTCATAGCTTTCCGTCATACAAGGACATGCAATGACTCGTTCTCCTTCAAATGGGTGGTTAGCGTAGAAGAGCATAAACAGAATGACAGAAAGCGAGAATCTGTCGCTTCTCTTGTCTGGAATTCCACCAGCAACAATCTCAGGGGCCATATAACGAGCCTTACCCATAATGCCAGATTTCTCGCCCTGAGGCATTACGTTGTCATTATCACAGATTAGCACATCGCCATTGGTTGGGTCTATGAAGAAGTTGCCATCGTTTAGGTCTTGATAACTGTAACCACAACGATGAAGCATCATGAATCCGTCACAAATCTTCATAGCTGCAGCCAACATTGCTGTAAAAGACTTGAAACAAACCTTGGCGAGCAAGTAATTGCCGAACTCATAGTAATTCTTTGGTCTCAGTTGCATAACATAACCAAAGCTACCAAGTTGACGGTTTGTCAAATGCTCTGGCCATAGGAATGCATCAGAAGGAGCACCATTCATGATGTTCTTTTCGAGATTTCTGTAAAACTTCTCGTCTGGTGCAATCAGATACCATTTTAGAACCTTTTGTTCGCCATTCAAATCTACGAGATAGACAACACCTTGTCCCCCTCTACCTAATTCCTTGATGATGGTTACACAACCTCCATTCGTGAGAGAGATTCTTGTTCCTTTTGTCAAATCTGCCATCATATTTCAATTTTAATAATCTCCACCTTTTAAGTCAACCTGTTCTACTGATACCACATTTCCACTCGTTCCACAATTGGGGCATGTAACATGTTCCTGTCCATGGTAGCAGAAGAACTTGTTGCATGATGAGCAAACGATATGTCGTTTTTCACCACAATAAGGGCATCCTGGATATTCTGTATCCAAAATTATATTGCCCTTGACTTTAGTTCTGCCATAGCCTTCTCGTTGTGCTTTCTCTTTGTCAATCTTGAAAGCCCACACGAACTTGTATTGACCGGAACAAATCTTATCGACTGTTATACCGAAAGGTTGTTTTGTTCGTTCACAGGCTGCCATTACAGCAAAAGCTTCATTGCTTAATGTTGTCATAATCTGCTATAAGTTATACTTTTTTGAGGTAAAAGTAATTACTTTTCCTCAAAGCAACAAGATTTATACGTATTTTCCATTAAAAATTTTGGTACTGATACACATATCTACACTGGAAAATCATAGAAAGGCTGGAGTCGGGAAATCCTCGAACCAAAGATAATATTCTTTGTTTGTATTATAGAAGTTATTATATTTGCGCTGTTTTACAGAAAGGAATGACATTATGGCATAAAATTAGCCCTGACAAAGCAGTAACTCTGTCAGGGCGTCATCCTAAAAAGCAGTTAGTTTAATCGTAAAGAAAACGAACGTTGCGTGTAATATATGCACTTAAGCCTGCACCACTCTTTGCAAGACGTTTCATTTCTTCCACGTTTTCCCTTCCTGCTTTGTTGTAGCTATAAGAATATGGTTTGCCGCCTTTAAACCACACGGTTATACGTGTAGCCTCAATCTCATAGCCAACGACTGGAGAGTTACCTCTCAAATTAGCATAAGGACTCATAAATACCTCCTTTCTGTCTTTAGTGGCAACATGTTTCAGGTTGCCGTTATACACTTGAATAAATCCCATTCCTACTCCCAATAGGTTTGGGATTTATTCGCTAAAATCAAATGTTACATTCCCTGGATTGGCTGATGCAATATTTTTGCAATCATATCCAGATAATCCACCTGCGTTTTTGATGGTTAGCTTTGCCTTTGTTGCTACTCCGTTTTCAGCAATATTCTTTAAATCATACGCTGAAAAATCTTTTGCACTAACGACAATATTTCCACCTGCAGATGCAATGTTCTTTAAATCGTAAGCTGTCATTGTTTTTTTTTTTTTTTTGTAAAATAGAAACAATTATAAAAATCTCGTATCTTCAGGTTACAGGGGAAGAAGTCTATAAAAGCCTGTCTACATATCCTCACGGACTTGTTGGCTTAGTAGATGAGCCAAATTGGATACAAAAGTTTTAAACTTCCGCTACTTATGTTATTACAAATCCTGTGCCAAAATTTAATGAACTATACGACTTCTTTACAATTACGTTATATATTCAGTATCAATCATTAAAATTACTGAATATGAAATTGGATGAAAACATTTTGAAGACTTGTCAAGGGCTTGTTATGAATTGTAATTGTAAGGTTCTTATCCTTGACGTATTAGATGAACATCGTGTATTCCTTGTGAATGATGTACACCTAAAGACACGTGAATGTCGATATAACGAAGTCCGTGATGCACAAGACATCACTACTCTTGTACTGAACATCGGGCATAACTTTGTAAACGGTATGACCGAACAAGCCTTGCTTGAACGTACCCAATCTATCCATAAAGAAGATTTCAAGTTTGGCACCGATAATTACTTGTGGATAACAAAAGTTGATTTAAATAGATAGTAATATTGAGTATTATGCAAAAGGATTTTATTACAGTAACTCCCGATAGTGGGAGTGGAAATAGAACTGTTACTGTTGCTGCTGAAGAAAACACAGGAAATTCAAGAAGTTCTTCTATAGCTATTTCCGGTGGCGGAATGACTCGTACGATTACGGTGAATCAAAAAGAAGCCGATAAAGACTTGGTTGATGGGACATATTGGGGTGAAGCCTATGACTATAATATTCAGTCACGAGCTGAAAGGGTTGAATTTACGGTAAGCAATGGAGTAAAACGGTTTGCGATTGATTTGTCGCAAGACCCATTACCGATTGAGCCAAATAGAGAACCAGATAAACTTCGATGGGTAAGTTTTGATTTGATAAGTGACACTGAATGTACTAATGGATTTTTGGAAACAGAAAATTATCCGGAAATTCAAAATGACGATGGCTTCCCTATTCAGGTAAATAGATATTCTAACAAAGTGGAGATTATTGCTTCCCCGTGGCTTGATGGAGAAAGTTATGAACTGACATTTGAATTTCCCCTTTAATGCCATTTTAGCATAGAATAAACGGCTCTTATTCTTTTCATTTGGATAAAATCAACTATCTTTGCCACAGCCTTTCGAGGCAATGACATTGTTGGTAATTTACAAGGAAAGTGCCTTGATACTCGAAGAATCGCCAATTCAACAAAAGTACAAACAAGGCACAGAGGGCAACCTATATCAAGTGGGCTGCTCATCTGTGTGTTTGTACAAGCGTTTGGCGATGCTTTCGAGTATGCACAGGTGGCAGTCCCACTTTCTTTATATAACGTAATTTCTCACTGGCTGTCTGAGAAAAACTCGAAAATTTCGCCATTATGAAAAAGTATTTCGTTCTGTTCACGTTACTGCTGATTGCAGTGGTGTCAAATGCACAAGAATCAATAACCGATTCTTTAGGTTGTTATGAAAGTTCCAGTGTCAAATTTTGTTCCTATAAGGAAGCCTATCTTAAAAATGATATGGCAGGTGTCGTTAAACTTGATGAATTTGAAGTCAGTTATGACAAATTAGGGAAATCATATACTGTATATGTCAGATTTGATTCAAGTATAGTAAATGCAGAAGTAAAATACGTGCGTGGCTCCGTTTCAGAGGGGTATCTATATGACGGTGTTGTCAAAAACAGTAGAGACCAAGAAAAGGTTACTGTATTTTGTAAAAACAAATTAAGCCTCTATACTCAAAATCATGGGGTGGCTTCTAAAAATACCATTAAGGACTATGAAAAAGAGGGTATCAACCTTATTTTCCCAAAAACATATATAATATCCTCTGTCGTTCCTATCAAGAACTAAAGTTGTTTTAAAATTGAATTAAATCCCCCTAAATTAGCCGGACTAAGTTCCGGCTTTTTTATTAGTCCATTTTTAGAGTCTATAAGCAATGGCAATGCCTCTGCGAGTAACTTCTTAAATCCACGTTTTGTTTTCGCTTTTGACGACTTATAGAGGTGGTTTAATACGGTAAACTTGTAACCTTTGCCGAGCCAGTCCCAAGTGAACACATATTGCTGTGGAATATCCCCAATAGACAAGTCGTTGAAATACGTGTCAATGATTAGTTGCACACCTTCAGTCCTTATGGCTACTGCTTCATCGAACATTTCGATGAAGGGAACGACGATTGTTCCAAGTTTAAATTCTGTTGGTTCTTTTCTTCTTTTCATCTTAAGCCGCTGATTTTCTGATTTGCTTGTATGTATAACGTGTGTCAGCGCAGCAGAGGAAACAGTTAAATCGGTCTGAATTGCTGATGTCCCTCAGATTATACCTATACACGAACTCATCAACATATTTCTGCAAATACTTTTTGAGCAGAGTTCTGTATGTGCCTTTGACCATACGCTTGAAATGCGTCCAAGCTCCCTCTATTCTATTGGTTGTTATATGTTCATAGCTGTATAATTTCTTACTATGGTCAACGTAGAAACGGGTATAAGTAAAGCCTATTTGATTGTAGGCATCATTCTCATCTGTATATATGATTGCATTGGGGTGTATGTATTCTTTAATGAATGCAGACAGGGTATCGGATTTTGTATCAGGAGTAACTCTGGCATTCATCAAATTTTCACGTTGTATCATCCCAACGACTGGTGCTTTATCTTTGTGGGAGCGTCCTTGTGAATGAGGCACTTTCTTATCCCAATGACGATTGCCGTTTCTTCCGCCAACAAGGGTTTCGTCTATTTCAACTGCTTCTTCTAAGAAGTTCTCATTGGCGAGGCGCATTGCATGACGTATTTTATGCAACATATACCATGCTGTCTTTTGCGTTACTTCTATATCATTTGCGAGTTGGTAGGAAGAAAGACCTATTTTGTGATTGGTAACAAGCCAAATGGCAATAAACCATTTACGCAAACTTATCTTTGTCTTTTCAAACATCGTACCTGTGCGAACGGTAAAGTTCTTGCCTGTATTCTTACAGCGATATTTGCCACTTTTCAGTTTATAAACTTTAGAGGTCTTGTCAAATGGTGAAACAGGTTTTCCATGCCAATTAATGGCTTCAAGATGTTTAATACAGGCTTCTTCCGTAGGAAATAATTCGTAAAGAGCCATGATTGATTTAGCATTAAGTTTGAATGGGTCTTTCATAAGGCTGTCCTCCAAATTTTAATGATGTTACAATTTACAAAGATTGATTGGTTCAACAATGAGTCCACGGAGAAAATCTTGATAAAAATCTGATAACCTCCTTGCGTATAACGAAAAATTGAGGACGGAGTAACTCGAATTTGAGTTAAAGATTGTGAAAGATGCTATGGAAAGAATACGTTATACTTTTATAATTAAAATTTATAGAAGTATGAAAGCATTAATTGAAAAGAAAGTAGTTCGAGAGCCTTATGCTCCGAGTGAAGATTTAAATGGAAAGATGGTGTCTGAAACTGCCACCATCTATTTCCTTAGATTGCCTATTTTTAAGCGTACAACGATTATGAAACTTTCGTAACCGCTTTAATAGGTAGTTTTACAGAGTACTCAAATTTATTATTTAAAGAACTATAAAAGACAGCTTGTATATATCCATTTTCAATATATACCACTGTCATTTTCACGTTCGGTTCAGAATTTAAGTATACAACATCTCCAATTTTTAATTCCATAAGATTTATATTTTAATTTGCTCTAAGGTACGGAATAAGTTTGAAATAGCAAATCGAAAATGGAGATAAAAACGTTAATAAAATAGAAAAAGACTGGTTCGGGGATTTCCCGACTCCAGCCTTTCTATGATTTTCCAGTGTAGATATGTGTATCAGTACCAAAATTTTTGCTTTTAGAGTATAAATTTTAATTTTGCAAGCAAAATTCGCGAAAGAGAATGGGTTTATATTGGCGTAGAAGCACTAAAATTCTTCCAGGTGTACGAATTAACTGGAGCAAAAATGGACCAAGCATATCAATGGGATCTAAAGGAGCAAAGGTGAACATTGGCAAGCGTGGAACTTATGTATCTGGAGGCATTCTAGGCACGGGGCTTTATTACCGTCAAAAAGTGGGTGGAGGATCAAAATCAAATAGTTCTTCAACTACTGGAACAAATCCTCCAACCAGTGCCACTACTCAGACAACATTTGGATTCTCAAAACAGGGTTGCCTTGTGTTCATTGTTGTGTCTGTAATTCTTTCGTTGCTACTTTCAAGCAACTTCATAACAGCTGCATTGGTTGCAGTAATTGCTGGATTATATTGGTTCTTCATGTCACGAAAGAAGGCTTCTACTCCACAACCAAACACGAATGCAACACGACCTACGCAGCCTGTTCCAATTTCACCCCCATCTACACCAACTCCTTTTCAATCGGCTCCTTCGTCTAACGATATTGATGTAAAGGTTGCTGTAGCCGAAGTTGAGCATCTTATTACTGAGATTGACAATACGACAGACAAGGTGAAACTACCATCAATCTACCGTAAGCTCATGTCAATCATCTATAAGTTGGAGAAAATAAATGGCGTTGAAATTAAAGGACTTCCGATTGAGATAGCAAAGAAACGTATATTAGAAAACTATCGCAGACGCTTGAACTCTTAAAGATGTAAATTTATGCAATATGTTATAGCCATAGTTATAATAGCCATCATATTATATTGGACTTGGGAAATTCTTCTCATGTTGTTTCTATTGTACGGAATAGGAATAATTGCCAAATCTATATATAAAAGTTCGAGCACACATGCTGTGCTTTACATGTATTTGTGGATAGTATATGGCGGATTTGCCTTCCTTCTTCTATGTTTACCAATTACACATGTGCGCTGGTTCAAAGGCGAAAGGACTTGGTTGGAAAAATTGTATAATACAGAGTATCTGTCTAAGAATAGAAAAAGATTGCGATAAATACATAGCATTTATTTTAGTAAACCAATTAAACGAATGTAAAATCCATCCATCTACAGAGATATATAATCTGTATAATAGAATTGCGAGTCAAAATGCCGAGAATTTGTATCTTGATTTTCGTGTCGGATCGCTTGCTAAAACATTCTATGATATGAACAAGAACGAATATGACAATGATTACTACCGGTATTCATATATGTATCCAGAGGTTTATGATAATGAATTCAAGAAGTACGAATTGCTTGATGGAGTGAATTTTATATTAGATGGTATTTTCATAAAAAAAGGTTACAAGGCGTTGTGTTACGTGACTCGGAGAGTAGTTCTGAAGACGGATGCTTTAAGGCGGAAAAGTTATCTAAGGCAATTAGAAAGAAATTTGGAAATCCTATAGAGACCTCAAAAGATTCGGTTAATTATATAGCAAAGTGGTTGTTTGATGATAAACATATTATAGTGACCTCGATACGTGAATTTAATGGGAATGGTGATGATGATACATATTATTCGTATTACAACGAGTCTCAACGCTTCATAGGCGTCATAATATATAATGCTCATTCCGTCATACCTTTAATCGAACAAGAAAGATTAGCACGTAGAGAAGCTGCAAGAGTCGCAAAAGAACAGAAAAAGAAGAAGCAAGAACAAGCACGGAAAGCATTACTAAAACAACAAGAAGAACAAAAAGCTGTTCGTCAGAAAGAAATTGCAGATAGCATTTTTGCAGCAAAAAAGAAAAACGACATTCAAAATGGTTTCTAATAATTTTATAATGCATATAGTATCAGCGACTACAGCAATTATATCGTTGATATTACTTATGGCATCTGTATATTATGGTTTGTATGAACAATGGATTTATGTGGCAATTTGCATTGTTGCCATCGTATTGGATTTCTACATCCATATGACGTTAGTAAATAAAATCAACAATAAATACTATAATAAACAGGCTAAGTCAAAGAAAACTACCAATCTGAAAGATTAGCGTTGGACTCAACCTTTTCTTCTATATCGTCTGGTAAATTATAGAAGAAGTCAAAACCTGTGATACGTTCAACTTGGTCAACGCTATTAACATAACTTGACTGTGGATTGTTGCATGGATGATTTTTGTAGATAAAGCCAATAGCTTTTGGCGTGCCATTCATGCACAGAACCACCTTGAAGAATCCTTCAGGAACAGTCACGTTGTTAGGACCAATCGTTTCGTGCTTACCCTTATACAAAATGGGGCCTGCAACAATGTAGATGTCACCATACTTGTTAGCCCAATTACGGCAAGCGATCTCCAACTCATTCCAATCACCACAGTTAAGATTATGATCCTGTGGACATATATTTGTAAGGAAAAACGACTCCTTCATTGGCTCAAATCCCCATTTGTTGTCACCTGCGGGACACATGTGACCACGGTCATAACCAGAACCTTTGTAATCAACAAGTTCTGCTCGTGGCGCAGGCACCTCATCATCTACAATAAAGTTTGACAATCTCCTCTGATCACCATTTGTGTGGTCTGAAATTAAATGCCAAGCCACCCACTTCGGAATTTTATTCACCTTGTCATATGAGGTAGTATAAGTAGTCCTCTTTAGGATAAAATCGTTGTCAGAATAGGCCGGAACCTCCAAACCTTGATAATTTTGTTGGCTGATGCTTACGGATTCTGTTGCATTTTGCGTTAAGATTGTTTGTTTTGCCTCTGGTGATTCCTGTGCATTTGCAAACATCCCAATTATTATCTGGTCTATCTTTCCTGGTTGACAGCCAAACAAGGAAAAAGACATTATAGTAGTTAGGAGTAATCGTATCATAAATACATGCTTATTTTTTGCCTGAGCGCAAAGTTATAAAATTCACACAAAATAGGCAAAACTATTCATTTTTTCTTTTCCTAAATAATACATGTTTCCCCAAAATAGAAAAATCAAAACTTACCAAACCGTAGAAAATAATGATTGCCTTATGGTTCAGAACCGAATGCATCACACAAAAAGACTAATAATAATCATAGAGTGAAGATGCTTTACTTGGTTCTAATTTGAGATTTTTCATAAGTCATTTCCTGTAAATGCTGATATTGTTCTTTCACCGCCCGATACATCGAATAATACGCAAAGGCTTCTTCTCAATGCTTCATGCTACTAACCGATGCTACAACAGCCCACGTAACAATAATGACAATAAAGGCTACAACATATCGGAACTTTATATGATAGCCACGTATAAACATCCCATTGATATTGGGTGGAATAACCGTTACTGGAATTTTCAACTCATTAATTTTGGCAAATATCTCATCCTGCCGTTTTAATATGCTTTCGGTATTTGCCTCGATAGCCATACGATTGAGGTTGTAATCGCAAACGTGTCGATAAAGATATTCAAGAAATTTAGACTTTTGCTTGAATAATTCAATGAGTTTCGGAAACCACAGCGAAAATGGTAAAGTGTCCGGTTGCTGTTTCCAAACATGTCGCTTTACCACAGACAAGGCTTCATTCCAGCAAGCACAGAAACTTTTGGCGACTCCATTATAAATGGTCTTTTCATCAAAGTCCACTTTTACAGATTGCTCTGGTTTAGGAACTGTAGTATTCTGTTTTTCAATACACTCTTTAAGCTCGTTGATACTTTGGCGCAAATTTACCAGATTTGCTGCTACTACATCTTCTTTCATTATCTTCTACGTTTTGAGGGTTTATAAAAAGGTTCGTGTCTTTGGTTATCCTTGTCTTTGTCGTCTCGCCATCCCTGTTCATTACTTGTTCCTCCACCTCCACCGGAAGTTATGGCTTGATGAGGTTGAACAACCAGTTCCGCTGCCACATTGCCCAACGTAACGCAAAGGCGATTAAAACTCAAATCACGGTCAAGTTTAGAACCTGCTATACTATACTCATTTTGACAGAATGATATGCCACGAATTTTATCAGAGTTATCTGTATGATTAAAGCGCATATCTATACCCAGACCTTTGAGAAGGCCAAGAAAATCATCCCATGAACAAGATACAGCCAGTGCATCAAGAGTTGCAGAACGTAGATTATACTTCCGTAATTGATAAGGGCGCAAACGACTCTTGTTTCTGGCTTTACTATTCTTAGGAGCAAAGTACAGTTCATATTCTTTAGTCAAAGCCCGACATACTTTCGTATTATGTATTCTTTCATTGCTGTCAGAAATGAGATTGCCATCATTGTTTATCCGGTTAAATACTAAATGACAATGAGGATGTTTCGTGTCGTGATGTCGGGCTATAATATATTGAGTATTGCGAATCCCCATTTGTTCCATCCATTTCTTAGCAATCTCTACCATCAGCGCATTCCCTTCTTCATTATCAGGAAAACGGCTAATATCTTGCGAAGAGAAAGCAAGTGATACGTGCTTCACAGGACTCTTTACTTTCGGGCGTATGGATGCTTGAAGGTAAAAAGAATCGGCAATCAACTTATTGCTAATAGCACATACTCCTTCGTGCGCTAAAAGTGTAGCGCATTTCTTCTTGTCCTTTTGGTCGTTGGCATAGTTTACAATACCTCCGAAATCAACTCTTGTTTTAATCTTTGCTATCATGACAGGTATTCTTTACTTGGGTGATAATTCTACTAACTTCCGAGATAATCGAAAAACACTGTTGTTTGACTGTTTCCAATCCATAGATGTGCATCTGATGTGCAATCTGATTGACGTTATTAGCGATACCGGAAAGGTCACGGATTGCCGATACCATTTCCGGACTGATACGCTGACAGACCAGACAATCCATTGCTGCCTGATGGCAAAATTCATTGACAGACAATCCTGCTTGTTCCGCTTTGGATTGGATATAGATATAGTCGTTCTCGGTAAACATTACCCGAAAACATTTCGTGCGTTTCTGATAACTCGCCAACTTAGGGCGACCGCCAAGTTTCTTCTCCTTCATATTTATCTTAACTTTCATGTTCACAAATTGATCTTTTGAGAGTGGCAGTTCCATCCGTTTACCGCATAGGTTTTAGTGACACTAAAACACAAACTTGCCACTCAAAAAATCTTCCTATATTTCCCCTGCTCTATCCGGCATAGCTTACCATCTTTAATAAAGGCTTCTATCCACTTGTTTGCCGTACTTCCATTTTCGCCCAAAGATGAAACCAGTGCATCATAATCCTTCTTTGTGAAAGTATCGGGTAACATATTATAAAGGGTATTCCTTCGTGCATAAACACCAATCTCTTGCGAAGCGGAATTGAATTGTTTGGACTGATTTCCTGACAAATTCTGATAAATGAATACGGCATGATAAAGTAAGGTTTCGCAAATACTCATGGCTATAGAATAGTCATACTCATGGCAAACCAATTGCTCTACCTCGTCAAGTGAGGAAGAATTACGATGTACATTCTCCAAATGCCGGACAGCGGTCAACACCATCATTATACGATAAGCAATCAGTCCCATCCGTCTGACTACACCTTGCATCTTGTTATCTACTTCGTCACAACATTCCTCATTCACACGACTGAGATATTCAATAAACTGTTCCTGCAAATCAGAGGGAAGAGAAAAGGAATAATTACCCTGCCGTACAAATTCCTCATGCAAATGACAGAATTTATCTCCCAATAGTTTGAACATGGCATTCTTGGATTGGGAAATATCATTTGTGGCAAACACGTTTCTTATACCTCGTTTGAAGCGGATAATATAGAAACAAAAGCAACTCATCAATCCGTTCTCTGCATCAGGTATCAATCTTCTTACCTGTTCAGGAGTTCCAGCCAAAGCGACTGACACTCTCGGATTAGCTACTTCGCAATACTCCCTGTCCTTACGCCGGCTCAAACTGACCAACTCATGGTGAAATGCTTTTCGCAACACATCGGAATAGTTACCATAGTCCGACTTCAAAGTCTGACTTAACGTGTCACCCTCCGATTCAAATAACAGTCCGATACCGTCATTATCTCCCAATATCTTCAAGAAAGAGCTTGCGCTGCTATTGGCAGGAATGACGAGCATACGCATGGGCGGTTCTGTTGGCATAGTCATTCCATCTGTTTTCTTACCTTTGATATAAGTGCTCATCGCTTCTTTGTATTCCTGTTCCATCCGCTTTGAAAGTTCATGCAAATTACGGTTAATGGGAGCTACCAATTCTCGGCATAAGGTCAATGCTCCTTTTCCCATACCGGCATCTGCCACTACAAATAGATACAGATTCGGATAAACAATACGCTCATCGTACACTCCACAAACATTATGAAAGCATA
>OWIC01000112.1_pt1 | contig 74189 bp, 74 predicted proteins | sample 1732791 | NCBI WGS metagenome assembly OWIC01 (sample SAMN05065754, study PRJEB22554) | human gut metagenome | biome: ENVO:2100002; feature: ENVO:00000062; material: ENVO:00002003 | host: Homo sapiens | place: USA
GCCCGATATTTTTTAATCTTTCAGCAACATCACACATGCTCTTCACCTGACCTTTCATTTCATCGCATATAACGTTTTCATAGTCCCGGTCCCCTGTCATAACAGATAAAAGCTTTAAGACTTCATCTACGTGCTGGATTTCTGTTGGGTCATCCGCAACATAGTCAGGGTTCCTTCTTTTGTTAACGAAAAAACGTGCAACAACCTTGAAATCACTTTTAAACATTTCAAGCTGTTCATCCGTCAGCCATGCGATCTCAAAAACCTCCATTTTGTAGTCATTGACATATGGATCAAGTTCTTTTGGGATATTCATCAATGACTTGATATTTCTCTCCTTGCACCAGTGCTTTTCACCAAAATACAATACAATGGTTACAACTGGGGCAATTGGAGCTGCATTCGCCTGCAGCTGGCTTTTGTAGCTTGCACCGTCATATCCAATCAGACGGAACGGCATTTTCTTTTCTACTGCCGTCTGGTTCTCAATGCCTATGATAGCAAGCTGCACATTGTACCTTTTCCACTTTTTTGCAACATCACGCTCCTGTTCATGCAACTTAGCATCCTCTCCCTTATACTGGGAATGTACGGATATGCTCTCAAGTGCTGACGGCTCGATCAGTTCCTGACCGTGAAATAAAAGAACGTTTACGATATCGGAAAATACATCATTGTAATCTTCCAGAATCTTTTCTGACATGTCTTTTTCTCCCATGTCACTATACCTCTCTTTCCCTGCTTATGCAGTTTTTGTTATATATAAACAGGGAAATAGTGGTTATCCCTGTTACATATCAGGGATAACCCTATATCCCGCAGAAAAACAACCGCGGTAAAAATAAAAAATCATACATCCGGAAGGACGTAAAAAACAAAATAATATATTTACCTATATTATAACAAATTTTGATAAATATACAACAAATTTCAGAGGCAATGGCTTTATCATAATATCCTGGTGCATTTTCTTGCTCCATAACTATTGAATTTTATGTAAAATTATGTAAAATATATCAAAAAGTGACAGGAGGTAATAGAAGTTGTTTTGGGACGTTGATAAGATCCGGCACATCCGGGAAGAAAAACATATAACAAGAGAAAGGCTAGCAACTATGACAGGTATACCAATACAGACTTTGGCAGATTGGGAACAGCACCGGCATTCTCCGGTCAGGGTTAATGATCTGCAGAATATCGCAATTGCTCTTGATTGCTATTTGGATGATTTTGTTGTTGACGGAAAACACATCTAATTTGGGTTACGAAAATCCCTGGGTCTCATCAAACCCAGGGATTTTTACCTTATTAACTATATTTATCTAAAGAACTCGACACCTCCATCTGTAAAGAGATAGGTAAGAGCCCCATGGAACCATTTTACATTATCAGGGTCAGAGTAATCCGGATTCATAAAATACAATGCGCCCATGCTTCGATCAGCTCCATTTAAGGCTTTATCCACTGCATTTCTGGTTGCCTGCTGTATAGTTACTTTATAATATCTGCCGTTCCATACAGGGGAAAACTGACGTCCGGCAAAAACTACGTCATATATTGAGTTTGGAAATTTATCGCTTGCAACACGGTTTAAAATGGTGTCTGCAACAGCAATCTTAACTGATTCTGAGCTCCCTCCAGCTTCTGCTTCGACGATTCTGCATAAAATTTCGTAATCATCTTCTGAAAGGGAAGATGAATTTGAGCGTCCAGCAATTATGCGCCGCGCACAAATAAAATCTTTTCGATATGTTACTTTGCTTATTTTAATTCCATCGCGTGGATTAGAGGCATTTATCATCTTTCCATTCCCAATGTAAATGCCAACATGGCCATCATAGCAAATTATGTCACCTGGAAGCGCGACAGACTCATCCCATGTATCCCCACATACATCATATCCTACACTTCTTTGGGCAAAAGAACTATGTGGGAGAGAATATCCAAAGTGTTCATAGATTTTCATTACAAAGCCAGAACAGTCGCAACCGTCAGTTAGACTTTCCCCTCCCCACACATACGGGTTCCCTAAAAACTGCATAGCGTAATCCACTACCTCCTGCATAAGAGAAGTATAATCATCATCAGATGGAATGTCTTCAATGGTTGGTTCCGGCTTCTGCGCTGCCTCATATTCGTCTGATCCACCATATGTAGGCAAGGCTTCATCGGCATATTCGTCCTCATATAATACAAGATCGGGTTCTTCCGCTGTTTTAAACAGATTTTTTACAGATACATCCGAACGGCTTATATATCCGGTTGTTTTACCAATTGCGACCTGATATGTTCCTTCATCGCCAGTTCCATCCACTTTCACCTTATTATTTTTTGGAAGAACCATAAGAACTGCACCGGTTCCGTCTTTATTCTCATGAACAAACGATGTATTTACGCCGATAGTTGCTTCTTTACTAAAATTTTTTTTCGCGTATTCCTCTGCATCTTTTCCAGTCATAAGAGAATCCTTCGACATAAAACCGGTATAATAGCCGGAATTAACAAGATACCAGTCCTTCCCTTCTCCCAGAATTTCTCCAGCTCCACCCGCAGGTAACATTCCAACAAGCGATCCTTTCAAATTTTGGAGCAAGCTCATTCACAACATCATCAAAAACACACTTTCCTTTTGTCGCACAGGAATGACAGGCAATACATCCTCTGATATCCTGATATCCTGATATCCTGATATCCTGATATCCTTATTTCCAATCTGTACGGTCTCAACTTCCACATCATTTTCTTTGAATATATTCTCCATTTCTCGAAGTGTTTCCTCCGATACGTGGACTTCCATTTATCATTAATACTTTTTGCATATAATTTTTTATAAATATAAAAAAAGGCGACAGCCTCTCGCCATCGCCTCATAATATGTTTTCTTTTAGAAATCAGTTAATGTAGCAGCTCTCTTCTCTAAGAAAGCACCCATGCCTTCCTTCTTGTCGTGTGTATCATTGACAACACCAAACAGGTTAGCTTCCATCTCAACAGCGTTCTTGATATCCATGTCATAACCATTGTTGATTGCAGCCTTTGCAACAGATACGGCATAGCTTCCCTTAGAAATAATCTTTGCAGCCATAGCTTTTGCAGTTGGCATAAGCTCTTCTTTTGCAACTACCTTATTTACAAGACCGATGCGGTATGCTTCGTTTGCATCTACATTGTCACAGGTAAAGATCATTTCTTTTGCACGTCCCATACCTACCAGACGGGCAAGTCTCTGTGTACCACCGAATCCAGGAATGATTCCAAGACCACACTCTGGCTGTCCGAAGATTGCATTCTCACTTGCGATACGGATATCACATGCCATAGAGATCTCACATCCTCCGCCTAATGCAAATCCGTTGACTGCAGCGATCGTAACCTGACGCATATTCATCAGTTTGAAAAATGGCTCAGAAGCCTTGATTCCGAATGCACGGGCTTCCGGAGCTGTAAAGTTTACCATCTCGGCAATGTCTGCACCAGCTACGAATGACTTAAACTCGTTGCCCTTCTTGTCCGGACCACCGGTTAAGATGACAGCTTTAATATCATCGTTTGCTTCGATCTCGCTTAAGCATACGTTTAACTCATCCAGAGTCTCACTGTTTAATGCATTTAATGCTGCTGGTCTGGAGATTGCTAATACAGCGATTCCGTCAGCTACTTCCAGAGTTAAATTCTTGAACTCACTCATTGTATAAATCCTCCTAATCCTAAATGTCTTTCGTAACGGTATATGCACCTTCTGTCACGAATCATCGACAGTTTCATATGGGATAATCGTAACACTTTGTCAAAAATTTGTCAATCCTATAAGTGCCCGTAAACGCAGAAAAACAGCCGGATTTCCGACTGCCTTTCCTCTGTGCTATGCAACTCTGTGCTGCATACGATTTTTCAAAAACAAATAATCAATACCATCCACCACCTGTTTATTGACCAGCACAATATTCTCAATGTCTTTTGCAGTATCAATCTTACTGCTTAAATACTTATCATGCATCTTCTGAATATAATCAAACAGTGCCTCCTGGCTGGCAAACTGCCGATGCCCGCATTCATTCAATGCCTTCGGTGCCTCCGTCTTTAAAAAAGCGCGGAGTTCATGTTTGAGATGTTCTTCATAAGCACAGTGTTCTTTAAATCCTCCCGGGTATATCTTATTGTGCGGAAAGGTAAAATAATCTGCTACATAATGCGTAATCTCCCCCAGATTCATGTAATACATCCGCTTCCGTTTGGAAAAACGGTTCTCTTTTCCATGGATCAATGCATCTATATCTTTCCTGAGTTTTGGAAATGTACCGGTAATCTCATGCCGTTTATAGATAAAAGATGGCTTACAATCCGGCAGGACGCTTCCAATATAAAACGACAGCCAGTGTTTTTTCAGCCCTTCGTCCTCTGTATTTGCTACAATATAACGTGCCAGTGAAATATGTGACTTCTTTCTCATGTTTTCCGCCCATCCTTTCTGAAATGGCTTTTGTGCTGTAACAATTTCCCTGTCATCATCATATATCCAGGGCTTCAAAAAAACAAGAGAAATTTTTGTAAATATCATTGGAAATTTTTGAAAAAACAGCCCGCTACTTCTCGTTCATCTGTTTCATATAAGTAATAAACTCCTCCAGTTCCAGTGGTTTTGCATACAGGTATCCCTGATAGCAATGACAGCCCAGCGTATCCAGAAGATCTCTCTGCTCCCTGTTTTCCACAAACTCTGCAATTACATTTACCCCAAGTTCCTGTCCCAGTTCAATAATCGAACGCACAATTTTCTGATTCGTATGGCTTTTTAAAAGTGGGCGGGTCAGTGAACCGTCCAGCTTGACTACATCAAAATACTCTGACTGCAGGTACAGCAGGGAAGTATGTCCCATGCCGAAATCATCAATCAAAAGCTTATGTCCCTGCTTTTTGAGTTCTTCAAGTTTCCGGACAACCACATCCGTCTGCAGAAGGATATCCTGTTCTGTAATTTCAATCCAGAGCATATGGGCATCTATCTCTTTTTGTTCCATTGTCTGCCGGATATATCCCTCAATGTCCCACAACAGGGAGTGCGCGGTAATGTTTACGGAAATTTTAAAATCCGAATCATATTGTGCACGCGTCTGCACAATCCCATCCGTAACCTCATCAATGATAAACCGTTCCAGTTCCGGCAATACCTTTCCCGCCTCTGCAAGATAAATAATAAGTGGTGGATATATCATACCATATACTGGATGGTTCCAACGCAGCAGTGCCTCAGCACCAATACAGATACCATCGCTGTATACCTGTGGCTGATAAAGCATATACAGTTCTTTATTCTTGATCGCATGCTTTAAATCAAGCAGGAGCATACGGGAAATCATTCCGATATGGTCTCCGCGCGTCAAAAACACCGGCTGGTCAATCTGTTCTTCCTTTTCCTGTAATTCGTGTATCAGAACCTGAACATGACGCTTGGCTTTATATACCTCCATCCTCTGATTTATTTTCAGGAACGGAAGGTAAAACAATATCCCTGCCAGAATTCCCACTGCCTGCACGGCAATTCCCTTCCAGGAACCGCTGGCAAGATAGCCACCGATACCAACCGGTGTCGACCATACTACCTCATGGGTAAGAACCGGCAGGAAACCGCATACCGTTGCTGCATATGCCAGGCAATAGCACACCACCGGTGTCAGGACAAACGGAACCAGCAGAATCGGATTTAATATGATCGGAATACCAAATGTAAGCATTTCATTTAAATTAAAGACTACCGTAAATGATGCCAGCCCTGCCAGCTTTCCGGCACGTTCTTTGCGGAAGAACAAAAGCAATGCGATCAGGACACTGACCGTTGTGCCACAGCCTCCCATTGCCACATACACATCGTAAAATGCCTTTGAAAAAACAACATTTCCTGTGACACCAAAATTATGGACTGCCACTGCCTCCAGAATATGGCTTCCATGCAAACCGAAAAACCACATCAGATTTACCGCGAACGTATAGAGCAGTCCGGAAAGGAAATTACTGTAATCTGCAATATTCTGACATGCTGCATAGAAAATATGGTTAAACCACTGATAACATCCATAGATTCCGGTAATTCTGCCAATAAGCAGATTCACCCCTCCAGAACCGGCTGCAACAATACCGAGTGGAATCAGTGTACGGATTGCCAAGACACAGCCTCCCCCCATCCCCGCGGTATACTGTTCCAGCATCAGTTTATGGCATCTGCGCAGCTTTGAAAATGCCATGCAGGACAAATAACCGATAAACATTGCCGCAAAACATCCGGTCGTTCCCAGTCCTGCCACATCAAAATCTTCTGTTCCCAGATTCAGCTGTGCGCTGAATGCGGCAAGTGCCACAACCACATACATAACGACATTTTCCAGCGATTCATTTTTCTCCATTGCATAACTGTACGCAATGGTAATCACCAATGCTACAGAAAAAATACCGTATGTTCCCTCATAAACCATTGTAAGGAAATCATAAAACCATCTCCCACCCCCCTGCGTCAGAAACATCTGGTACGGGGCGACCGGAAAATCACGGACAGCACAGGAAATCCCCCCTGTCAAAACAAGTGGGATTATCATTCCCAATGCACATCGGACGACATGGGAAAAAAAGCTGTTCTCAAATTTCAGCATTCCTCTTTTTAATACTTCTTTCATACCCTCTCCTACCCAAATTGATTCTTCTTGTTTTTTTCTTTTATTATCGCTCACTTTCTGACGAAAAGCAACGAAAATGTACAATTTCAACAAAAAAGCACCGTATGAAAAGACTTTTTAGGTAATTTCATACGGTGCTTTTTTTATCGTTTTCAATTATTGATTGTCTGATTCTCCCAGCGACTGTAATCCTTTCAACAGCTCCCCGGCATCAATATCACTAAGTTTATTCAGGGCCTTTTCGAATTTTCCCACACCATCACTGCCTTCTGCACAGCCATGCCCACAGGTCATACAATTATGGGTACATTCTTCCTCCATCTTATTTATATCTCCCATAGGACTGCCTCCTATTCATGTTTTGGAACGATTTTCTCAATTCCTCCCATATATGGCTGTAATGCTTTCGGAATGTTTACGCTTCCGTCTTCGTTCAGATTATTCTCCAGAAATGCGATCAGCATACGCGGCGGAGCAACAACGGTATTGTTTAAGGTATGTGCAAAATACTTCCTGCCATCTTTTCCCTTTATGCGGATCTTCAGACGTCTTGCCTGAGCATCTCCCAGATTGGAGCAGCTTCCTACCTCAAAGTATTTCTTCTGACGCGGAGACCATGCCTCGACATCACAGGATTTCACTTTCAGATCTGCCAGATCACCGGAACAGCACTCCAGGGTACGAACCGGAATATCCAGACTGCGGAACAGATCTACCGTATTCTTCCAGAGCTTGTCATACCATGCTTTGGATTCTTCCGGCTTACATACCACAATCATCTCCTGCTTTTCGAACTGGTGGATACGGTAAACACCACGCTCCTCAATACCATGTGCTCCCTTTTCCTTACGGAAACATGGGGAATAACTGGTCAGTGTATATGGAAGCTTCTCCTCATCGTTGATGGTATCAATGAATTTACCGATCATGGAATGTTCGGATGTACCGATCAGATAAAGATCCTCCCCCTCGATCTTGTACATCATGGCATCCATCTCGTCAAAACTCATAACACCGGTCACTACATTTGAACGGATCATAAATGGCGGAACACAGTAAGTAAATCCACGGTTGATCATGAAATCTCTTGCATAGGAGATTACTGCAGAATGAATTCTTGCGATGTCTCCCATCAGATAATAGAAACCGTTTCCTGCAACTTTTCCTGCAGCATCGAGATCAATTCCATCAAAACGTTCCATAATATCTGTATGATATGGAATCTCGAAATCCGGAACAACCGGCTCGCCAAACTTCTCGATTTCTACGTTGCAGCTATCGTCTTTTCCGATCGGTACGGATGGATCAATGATGTTTGGAATGGTCATCATGATCTTGGTGACTTTCTCGGAAAGCTCCTTCTCCTGTGCCTCAAGCTCGGTCAGACGAGCTGCATTCTTGGCTACTTCTGCCTTTACTTCCTCTGCTTCTTCCTTCTTTCCCTGTGCCATCAGTGCACCAATCTGCTTGGAAATCTTGTTTTTATTGGCACGAAGCTCATCTGCTTCTGCCTGTGCGGCACGCGCCTTTGCGTCCAGTTCAATCACTTCATCAACAAGTGGAAGCTTGTGATCCTGGAATTTCTTCTTAATGTTCTCTTTTACCACTTCAGGGTTCTCTCGTAAAAATTTTAAATCAATCATAATGTCCTCCTATTGATATTATTTTTATTTTAGTGCATTGGCTGAAGTGGGTATTTATCTGTCAATGTTTTGATGATTGCCTGTGCTTTCTCAACAGCCGGCTCACCCTCTTTGATGAGCATGGCAATTGCCTCAGCTACCTGATCAAAATCGTCCTCTTTTAATCCTCTGGATGTAGCTGCCGGTGTTCCCAGACGGATTCCACTTGTCACGAATGGTTTCTGTGGATCGTTTGGAATCGTATTCTTATTGGCAGTAATATGCGCACTGTCAAGAAGTTTCTCCACAACTTTTCCGGTCAGCTCATATGGAGTCAGGTCAACCAGCATCAGATGATTGTCTGTTCCATCGGATACGATCTTAATGTCACGCGCCTGTAATCCCTTGCAGAGTGCCTGTGCATTCTTAACGATCTGTGTCTGATATTCTTTAAACTCAGGCTTTAATGCCTCCTCAAAGCAGACTGCTTTTGCAGCGATCACATGCATCAGCGGTCCTCCCTGTGTTCCCGGGAAGATAGCTTTATTGAAATTATACTTTTTGTTTACCTCATCACTGCAGAGGATCATTCCTCCACGAGGTCCGCGCAGTGTCTTGTGTGTTGTAGTGGTTACCACATCTGCGTATGGAACCGGACTTGGATGAAGTCCGGCAGCTACCAGTCCTGCGATATGAGCCATATCTACCATGAGTACCGCATTTACCTCGTCTGCGATCTCACGGAATTTCTTGAAATCAATCGTGCGCGCATATGCAGAGGCACCTGCAATAATCATCTTTGGCTTGCATTCCAGTGCAATCTCTCTTACTTTATCATAGTCAATAAATCCCTCATCGTTGACTCCATAAGGTACCACATGGAAATACGTACCGGAAAAATTCACCGGTGAACCGTGTGTCAGATGTCCGCCGTGATCGAGATTCATTCCCATAATGGTATCACCCGGCTTTAAAATGGCAAACTGTACTGCCATGTTTGCCTGTGCACCGGAATGCGGCTGTACATTGACGTACTCACAGCCAAACAGTTTCTTTGCGCGCTCTCTTGCCAGTTCCTCAACTACATCCACGCACTCACATCCACCGTAATAACGCTTTCCCGGATAACCTTCTGCATATTTGTTGGTCAGAATACTTCCCATTGCAGACATAACCGCCGGGCTCACCCAGTTTTCCGATGCAATCAGCTCAATGTGGCTGTTTTGTCTGTCAAACTCTGCAGTGATCGCTGCTGCAATTTCAGGATCTACTGCCTGTATATCTTCCAGTGTATACATAATATTCTCCTTTTCAATTCTTTTTTCCCATTATACCGAATTCTTCGGTGCAATGCAACCGTTCCGCTTCCATATAAAACAAATGGGAGCTGCCATGCAGCTCCCTGTCTTGATACAGAATTATTTCTTTTTTGTCTTTGCAGCAGCTTTCATCAATTTGTCTTTGCCAAGATGCAGTTTCATGACATACCATAATGCAGCTGCAATAAAGATGGAAGAATACGTACCACTGATCAGTCCAATCATAAGCGGTAATGCAAACTCACGGATGGAAGATACTCCGAGGATAAACAGCAGCAATACCATGATGATGGTTGTAATGGAGGTATTCAGTGAACGGGAAAGTGTCTGTGTCAGAGACCGGTTTGCCACCTCTGCCAGTGTTTCCGGTGTCTGTTTCTTCATTCCCTGCATGTTCTCACGGATACGGTCAAAGATAACGATGGTATCATTGATGGAATATCCGACAATCGTAAGTATGCAGGCAATAAATGTATTACCTACAGAAATACGGATCAATGCATAACCCGTCAACATAACAAGTACATCGTGTACCAGTGCAATAATCGCACTTCCGGCGAAACGGATGTCCTTGAAACGGAACCAGATATAAAACAGCATGAAAATACATGCAACGATCAGTGCCTTGACCGCATTGGAACGCATCTCATTACTGATGGTAGAACCAATACTCTGGCTCTCGATTGTGGCTTCATCCACACCAAACTTGTCCACCAGCATCTGATTTACTTCTTCACGTTCGCTCAGGCTCAGTGTCTTTGTCTTAATTGTCACAACATTGCTGCCGGATACGGTACTTGCCTGGATGGCATTATCATTGATAACCTTTGCGACTTCCGGTACAATCTTGTCCTCTACCTGCTCAACGGTATAATCTTTACCAAAATCTGCGGAGATGGATGTACCACCCTTAAACTCCAGACTGAAATTCAAAGCGCCCTTTCCGGCTGCTCCGTAACCGATCATTCCAACAAATCCGGCTACGATCACAACGAGGGAAAGGATAAAACATACCCAGCGATGCTTCATGAAATCGATGGTCTTATGTTCTTTTGCACGTCCGTATAATTTCTCGTTTCTGCATCCAACCGCATAAAATGCCAGATTTAACAGTCTCGAAATGACAAGTGCAGTGAACATGGAAACAATCAGGGAGATAATCAGTGTATATGCAAATCCCTTAACAGTTCCGGAACCAAGCCACATCAGTACCAGCGCTGCAATAAAGGTGGTCACGTTACCGTCAATGATGGCTGACATTGCCTTTTTGTAACCTGTTTTGATGGAAGTCAGTACAGACTTGCCGGCTGCAATCTCTTCACGGATACGTGAGATAATAATAACGTTCGCATCCACCGCCATACCGATACCAAGGATAACACCCGCGATACCCGGAAGTGTCAGCGTAATTTCAAACAGATAAATCAGAGCTACCGTTACGGTTGTATAAATGGCAAGACCAATGGATGCAACCACACCGGATAAGCTGTAATTTAAGATCATGAAAAGCATCACAAGGATCAAACCGATGATGGCTGCCTTGACACTGGAAGAAAGTGCTTTTCCACCCAGCTGTGCCCCTGCTACGGAAGATTCCATCTCTTCGAGCTTTAAGTTGATCGCACCTACACGGATAAATGTTGCAAGCTGTTCCGCTTCATCATAATCAGACATGCCGTTGATGACACAGCTTCCGTCTTTGATTGCGCTCTCTACTTTCGGTACACTGATGAAATGATCATCATAGTAAATACCGATAGATTCTCCGGAAGAAGCTGCCTTTGTGGTTGCCTCTCCAAACACATCTGCTGCTTTTTTCTTTAATGTCAGCTGAACAACCGGCTCCTTGGTACTGGTAGAGGAAGACTGGTTATACGCTGCATTGGCAGACTTTACATCATTACCGTCCATGATTACAGAACCATTGTCAACCAGATTCTGAATGTCATAATTCAGTTTGTATTCCCCTGTGGAACTGTCATAACTGTAGTTTTCATTACCGTCCGAATCTTTCTGTACGATAAAATACAGCGATCCCGGGCTTCCCAGATCCTCAAGTACGGCATTTGCATCATAGACACCAGGAATTTCTACCGTAATACGGTCATCGCCGACCGGATATACCGCATATTCGGTACTGTAACTCTCGGCACGCTCTTCAAGCTTTGCTACCGTATCATTGATATCTTTCTTGGATGGATTCTTATCCTTGATCCGGTAAGTAATGGACACACCACCGGAAAGATCAAGACCAAGTTTAATACCTTCGGCTTCCGTCTTGTTGTCAGTTTTTTTCTGACTTGTGCTTGTCGCAGACATAATCGTGCTCGTGTAATATCCCAGTCCGATCAGACAGGCCAGGATAATCGCGATTATAGCGACGCCCTTGCTTTTTTTCATGTTTGCTTCCTTCCTATTCCTTTAATTTTCCGCTTCCGCAGCTTTTATCATGATTGCGCATTCAATACGTTTCTTCTGGAGTTCACATCCCAGATCATAAGCATCTGTGATGGTTCCGTGGAAATTGTACGAATTTGCAGCACATCCCCCACTACAGTAAAATCTGGCAAAGCATTTACGGCACTTTTCTTTTGCATAGACATTGCAGCATTTAAACTCGTCCTGCAGATTCGTGTTTTTCACGCCATCCCAGACATTTCCCATCAGAAAATCTTCATTTCCGACGAACTGGTGGCACGGATACAGATCTCCCCACGGTGTGACTGCAAGGTATTCCGTTCCGGAACCACATCCGGACAGACGCTTGTACACACAAGGTCCACCTTCCAGATCAATCATGAAATGGAAGAAGTTGAAAGAATTTCCTTCTCTGTTACGGCGGACCATCTCCGCTGCCAGTTTATCATATTCTTCAAAGAGAACCGGAAGATCCTCTTCCTGCAGTGCATATTCATCGGTCGGCTGTGCGACAACCGGCTCCACAGAAATCTGCTTGAATCCCAGATCGGCCAGATGCAGTACATCCTTGGAAAAATCGGTGTTAAAATGGGTATAGGTACCGCGGACATAATAACGCTCCTGATTCCGGCTTTCTGCAAGTTTCTGGAACTTCGGAACGATCAGGTCATAGCTTCCCGCCCCCTTCCGGAACGGACGCATACGGTCATTCACTTCTTTTCTTCCATCGATACTTAAAACGACATTGTCCATTTCCTTATTTGCAAATTCCATGATATCGTCGTTTAACAACACCCCGTTCGTTGTCAGCGTAAAACGGAAATGTTTGTCATGCAGCTTTTCCTGTTCCCGTCCATAGGCAACCAACTGTTTTACCACATCAAAATTCATGAGTGGCTCTCCTCCGAAGAAATCCACTTCAAGATTTTTCCGGTTTCCGGAGTTTGCAATCAGGAAATCAAGTGCCTGTTTTCCTGTCTCATAAGACATCAGGGCTCTTCTTCCATGATATTCGCCCTCTTCCGCAAAGCAATAGCGGCATGCCAGATTGCAGTCATGTGCAATATGTAAACACAATGCCTTTACTACCGTCGGGCGCTTCTTAAAATCAAAAATCTTCTGTTCGTAAGCATCTTCCGTAAACAGGTCTCCCTGCTCCTTTAACTGTTCTGTTTCTTCGATTGCTTCTGCAATCTCCTGTTCCGGATACCGGGATTGTAACTGGGCAATGATCTCTTCCCTGGAGTGATCTTCAAATAATGCGATCACATCATAAGTCACATCATCCACCACATGAATGGCACCGGAGTTTACGTCTAATACAATATCATAGCCATTGTTCTTAAACTGATGAACCACTATAATATTTCCTCTCTTTCCTAAACATAATAAAACCGCGCGCTACGCACGCGGCTTTATTATGCCTTATTTTTCTTACCTTAGCGTTCGGGCTGTGTAAGTAATCACTCCGTGATTACTTACACTTCTCGCAGGTTTGGTTTCCTACTGTACAGGATGTCTTACATGCAGACTGGCATGATGTCTGGCACTCGCCACATCCACCTGTCTTGATTGTGTTCTGTAACTTTCTTGTATTTAATGTCTTTACATGCTTCATGAGAATCTCTCCTTTGTCTGTTTTTTTGGATTTCCCGTCTATCTGTATTATTATAGCACAGTGGTCACCATAAGGAAAGTCTTTTTTTACAGTCACACAGCCCTTACTTCTTTTTCCACCGCACGCTTCCCAGCAGTGCCGCTGCCGTACACAAAATCAGAATCGTCAGGTTTTCTCCCTCCAGCGCAATCCCGTGCTGTTCCCGTATGCAGGAACAGACATACAGAATCCCGAAAAAAAAGCCTCCCAGCATAACTGCGCAAAAAGGTATGGCACCACATTTACATGCGCGCAGGATTTTTCCACCGATGAGACCGGAAAGCGCATACCATGCCGTAATTCCCACCCGGATCAGTTCCACCGACAATCTCATGGAATAGGAAATCCCGCACCATAACAGAAAAAGCGCCGCGGAGAGCAGACATGTGCCTATAAAGCAGCCTGCAAACTTTGCGACGTTTCTTCCTGTTTTATTATTTATTTGTTCCTGCCCATTCTCCACACATACTTCTCCGGAAATTGTCCTCCTTAGAGTTTATGGGAAATACGGCTCTTTTATTCCATTTTACAGTTCGCAGTTATTTACGGTTCTAGGGAACGGAATGACATCGCGGATATTTGCCATACCCGTCAGATACATCACGCAGCGCTCAAATCCAAGACCGAATCCGGCATGTCTGGCTGATCCGTATTTGCGCAGATCCAGATAAAACTTGTAATCTTCCTCTTTCAGCCCCATGTCCTGAATACGTGCCAGAAGTTTATCATAATCGTCCTCTCTCTGGCTTCCGCCGATGATCTCTCCGATTCCCGGAACAAGGCAGTCTACTGCTGCAACTGTCTTTCCGTCTTCATTGAGTTTCATGTAAAATGCCTTGATTTCCTTCGGATAATCGGTTACAAATACCGGTCTCTTATAAATCTGTTCGGTCAGGTAACGCTCATGCTCGGTCTGCAGATCACAGCCCCAGGATACCTTATAATCAAACTTGTCATTGTGTTTTGACAATATCTTAATTGCTTCTGTGTAGGTCACCCGTGCAAAATCATTGTTTACTACGTTCTCCAGACGATCCAGCAGACCTTTGTCCACAAAATTATTGAAAAATGCCATTTCTTCCGGTGCATGTTCAATCACATAATTGATCACATACTTTAACATGCTTTCCGCAAGCATCATATCATCTTCGAGATCTGCGAATGCGATCTCCGGCTCAATCATCCAGAACTCAGCCGCATGTCTGGTTGTGTTTGAATTTTCCGCACGGAAAGTCGGTCCAAACGTATAAATATTTTTAAATGCCATCGCATAGGTTTCTCCGTTTAACTGACCGGATACGGTAAGATTGGTAGGTTTTCCAAAGAAATCCTTGGTATAATCCACGGTTCCATCCTGTTTTTTCGGCACATCTTTTAAATCAAGCGTTGTTACCTGGAACATTTCCCCGGCACCCTCGCAGTCACTTCCTGTGATGAGCGGAGTATGCACATAAACGAAATCACGCTCCTGGAAAAACTTGTGAATCGCATATGCACACAGGGAACGTACACGGAACACCGCCTCAAACGTATTGGTTCTCGGACGCAGATGTGAAATGGTACGCAGATATTCAAACGTGTGACGCTTCTTCTGCAACGGATAATCCGGTGTGGAAGCACCTTCCACGGTTACCTCTGCTGCCTGGATCTCAAACGGCTGTTTTGCTTCCGGCGTAGGCACCAGCTGTCCTTTTACAATGACTGCTGCTCCGACATTAATCTTGCAGACTTCCTCATAATTCTCCAGACCATCTCCATATACAACCTGAATCGGCTCAAAAAAGGTACCGTCATTCACTACAATGAATCCAAAATTTTTGGAATTACGGTTACTTCTTACCCATCCGCCGATCGTTACCTGCTGATTTTCATATCTGATCGTATTTTTGAAAATCTCTCTGACATTTACTAATTCCATACTGTCCCTCCGTTAAAAATCTAATCTATCCCTTAGTTGTTTTTATTGAACCCTTTCGTTTTCCGATGACTCTGTCGTCTGTGTATCCGGTTTTACGGTAATATTGGCTTTCTCCACAACATACGAAATCGCCTGATTGACCACATACAGCTGACGAAGTGTTTTCTTTCCATCCTCTTTATTTCCACCACCATAATATTTATATACCGCATTTTCATCTGCCATCTGGCTGTTGCCTGAACTTACCAGATAATCTACAAATGACTTAAAATCATCATCACTGATTGTAATATTTTCTTTTTCCGCAATCCGTCCAAAGATAAATTCAATTTTGATCTGCTTGATCATCAGTTCTTTCCACTGTTTTTTCATATCATCCACGGTGGTATTGTTATTCTTTGCATACTGTTCCAGAGTCTGTGTATCATTGCAGTTGTCTGCTTCAAATTCATGCTGATATTCCTGCAGACGCGCATCCAGATACTCATCCGGAATTGTCACTTTACATTTATCCAGCAGATCATCTTCAACTGCGCTGATACTTGCCTGAGACTTGGAATTTGCGGCCTGCTTTTCGAGTACCTGCCGTACATATGCAACCAGATCCTTTTTCGTGGTGATCTTCTGCTCGGTAAATGCATCTGCTACCATGTCATCGGTCAGCGTGTCCATGGTAACCGGCTTATAAATTCCCTTGATTTTGAATTTAAACGTTGTTTTCTTTCCCGCCAGATCCGAAGACTGGTAATTCTCCGGGAATGTCACATCCGAACTTACTTCATCCCCGACTTTTGCGCCGACAAGCCCATCACTGAATCCATCAATATAATTTGTCTTCTGTGTGGCATCACAGTTGTTCGCCACATCAATCATTGTGTCTGTCGCAGAACCGCCATCAAATGCATCCCCGTCGAGATATCCGGTATAATCCACCTTGACATAATCATTCTTTTGAACCGTATCACGGTCTTTTACCTCAACTCCGGTGATTCCGTAATATGAAAGCAGTGACATCAGATTCTGCTCCACCTGATCATCTGTCACATCATAATTTCCGGAGATTGTAACATCAATCCCTTTATAATCTGCAAGTTTCGTCACAAGTTTTGACAGATCCAGCTTCATCTGTGCGCTGTGCGGTCCGTCAAACACTTCACTTGCCGTCTCCTGTGTTCCCTGCTGGGTACTTGCTTTTTTATCACTGTCTGTACCACATGCCCCCATGGATAATACCATCGTCATGCACAAAAAAAGTATAACCACTCTTTTCTTCATAATGTCCCAAATCCTTCTTTCTTTCCTTTTACAACTAATTAAACATACCATAAATCCATAGAAAATACAAACAGTAAACGTTGATTTTTACAGAAATCTTTGCTACAATAAATTTTAGTATATAGAGGAGGAAATCCACGATGAAACCAATAGGAATCGTATTATTAGTGATTGCCATTATTCTGGTAGCCGCTATGATTGTCCTGTACTTTCTCGGAAAGAAAGCACAGAAGAAAAAAGAAGAACAGGATGAGCAGATGAAAGCCGCTGCGCAGACAGTGACGATGCTGATCATCGACAAAAAACGAATGAAAATGAAAGATGCCGGCCTTCCTTCACAGGTAATGGAACAGGCAAACAAACTCATGCAGCGCGCCAAACTTCCAATCGTAAAAGCCAAAGTCGGACCAAGAGTCATGACACTGATCGCAGACGAGCAGATCTACGATGACATTCCGGTCAAGAAAGAAGTCAAGGCAACCGTCAGTGGTCTTTATATCACAGGCGTACGCGGACTCCGTGGACCGCTGGAAAAACCGGTCAAAAAGAAAAAAGGATTCCGTGCAAAGCTTCAGGAAAAGTACAATGAAGCCAATGCCCGGCTGAAAGAATCCAAATCCGGTTCCAGCAGCAAAAAGAAATAATGTGTTTACAGGAAAAAACAGGAAAAGGCTTATCTTCCCCACCGGGAAGATAAGCCTTTTCTTTTCATGCAGATTCTATACCGTTGTTCCACAAATCATGATTCTTCCATCTGAAACAGCTGCATATTTCTTTCCAGAACCTCTGCAATATTTTTAAGGTTCTCTGCATTCTGACTGATATCATTGATAACCGAACCAATTTCCATCATGGAAGCTGAGGTCTCCTGTGTGCTTGCCGCATTTTCCTCTGCGATTGCCGACAGACTCTGTACCGTATCTACGATCTTATTTCTTGCATCCTCAATCTTTTGTGTCTGTTCTTCTATGGATACCATTCCATGGATGGACAAATTGACACCTTCATGCATTTGTTCAAAAACTTCTGCCGTCTTTTTCACTTTTTCGTTCTGCTCCTGCATGATTTTCTTCACATCTTCCATCGTATGTACTGCAGTTTCGGAATCTTTCAGCAGTTCACGGATAATATCCTCAATCCGCTTGGCAGATTCGTTGGACTGTTCTGCCAGCTTCTGGATCTGTGCTGCCACCACCGCAAAACCTTTTCCTGCCTCTCCTGCCCTGGCAGCCTCAATGGAAGCATTGAGTGACAGCAGATTGGTTTCATCTGCAATGGAAGCAATCAGCGATGTTGCATCCTTGATCTTCAAGGCAGAATCATTCGTTGTATTGGTCTGTTCATAAATCACATTGATGGACTCGGTTGCCCTCTCATTGATTTCTCCCAGTTCTTCCAGTGCCTTTTTGGCTATCTGTCCGGACTCATTCATCACATCTGCCGTCTCGTTCATGGATTTTACCTGGCTTGTAGAATCCTCAATCATCGTACCCATGGAAATAATGGACTCGGTTGCCCCCTGTGTCTCCTGTGCCTGACTGGTTGCACTGGTTGCGATCTCATTTACTGCGGTCTCCACATTATTTACGTTTCCTGCTGTCTTTACCGCGTTATTGTTTAACGTTTCCGACGCATCAAACAACTGTCCACTCTGCTGCCGTATCTTCTGTACAATTTCCGTCAGAGCCTCTTTCATCCGAAGCACGGCATTTGCAATGCTTCCGACTTCCCCACGATGTGCGGCACATTGTTCCAGTACCTGATCGTTTCGCAGATCCAGCTGTGCAATCCGGTTCACGGAATCTGTAATCTTTGATAACGGACGTGTAATCCGTGTTGCAAAAACAAACGCTGCCAAAGCCCCGAGCAACAGCAGCACACCGGAAATCAGGATTCCCCTTTGCTCCAGCATTAATGCCGGTGCAAGAAGCTCTGCATCATCCGCCGTGACTACAAGGATAAACTGTTTTTTGCTGGTATAACATGCGGAAAATTTTTTCTCCCCCTGAAATACATACTGCACAGTCTCCGGTTTTGGGATACTTCCCCCCTGTATCTCTTTGAGCATCTTTTTGACAGCATCGTTTTCTACCGGCTGCCCGATTTTCTCAGCGGTAGGATGATACAGCATCGTTCCGTCAAATCCAACCAGATAGGCATAAGCTGTCTTGGCTCCTGCGACATCTATCTGCTGTAAAATGTCCTGTGCAGCTTCCGGGTTATCTAAAAGATCAATATTTACCTGCATGGCACTTTCCATCTCCCGTCCATACGAAATGGAAAGATCCAGCAGATAGTTGGAATAGATACTGCGGATATTGCTCTTTACCCCAGGCATAATCATGAGTGTATACAATATTACAATCACTGCCGCCACAAGAATCACTACCGCAATAAACTGCGTTTTCATAGAATGCCAGAAAGAAATTTTCTGCTGCCTGTGTTCCGTATTCATAATGATTTCCCCCTCTGTTATCATTTTTTACATTATACCACAACTCAGCATTTTTTCACAATATTTAACAATTTTTTCGTTCATTTTCGTTTGTTTTCGTGCATATTCATTACTTACGTCTGTTTATCTGACAAGTTTGAATGCCGGGTCCTGTTTCGGATTTGCCAGAATCCGGATATGGCAGTCCGCCAGATGCTCATTGTTTATCTCCAGCGCATATTCCACCTCAACCGTAATCTCTTCCTCTTTCTCCTGCACATCCACACGGTAGGCATCAATTCCCACCAGCAGGCTGCCGTATGGGGTATTATAATATGTAATATTTTTTTTATTTTTTTCAAAAATCATATGAACGTTGACAGCACCCTTTTTCGTCAGTTCCATATAATTATCACGCACTTTAATCATGTTCCTGGTCGATTCTTTCTGACCTTCCATGACCTCCTCGTACATAAAAAAATGTCTGCCATTCCGAAAATAATAATCTCCCGGAGAGATCACTTCTATCGTGTCATTCTGTTCGTTTTCCCCGATCTGCAATCCCTTGATGGACAATAATACGTCTTTTGTCATAGCCAGTTCCTTCTTTTCCTTGATATCTTAACGCACATTGGCGTGCTTCATTATCATAACCAGTTTAACGGAAATAATCAAGGAATTTCCACCGGATCTGCATTTTTCCAGAATCAAACACATCTGCATATTCTTCCTGTGTCAAAACTTCACGCAGCTCCTCACCGGAAGATTCATCCATAACCTCATATACTGATCCCTGAAAACACATGTTCGGATACAGCACACACCACCAGTTATGTCCTTCTCCTTTTCCCAGTGTAATCTGCAATGCACGGTATTTGCCTGCAGGAAACGTATAATCCCCATACGTTTTCACAGGGAAATCCACATTGGCAAGCCTTGCCCTGACACCATATGTATAGCCGTTTTGGCGCAGCGTTTTTTCCGCTGTTTCTATAATTTCGTCCATATGGTCCTGCACAATTTTTTCGGTTTGCGCCCTGTCTGTTACCTTTTTTAGTTTTTGCCCAAGCATATGCCCCACCGCATCCCGGACCCTTAGTTTCACATTCTGGTCGTCCTTGGCATCACTGTTTGCCAGTACATGAAACCGCAGTATTTTTTCTGCAATTGCCGGCTGCAGTGGGTCCACCCTTTCCTTTTCTGTTGCGTGCGCAGTTCCCGCAGCAAGAACCGTTAACATACATAAAATGATAAACATGATTTTTTTCTTTTTCATTTTCCCACACTCTCTTTCCTCTGATAGTAAGAGCATTTCCATTATTTTTCCTGTTTATACAAAAACCTGTCATCCGGTACGCGGTACATGGTTTTCCAGAAGATGATATGGTCTTCTGTTTCCAGATATGGCAGCATAATCTGCAGGATATGGTTTTCCTTCTCGTCCAGCAGCCTGCCAAGCTTAAACAGTTTTCCTGATCCCGCTGATTCCTGATTCTGCAGATACTGTTCCAGATAACTTCCCAGATCCTGTGGCAGATCTTCTTCTGTCTCAAACAATGCCAATGGATCTTCCGCCACACATACATAGATGTTTCTTGGGAAAAGTCCGGTTTGTTTCAGATAAGAAAGAACATCCGCATACCGTCCGGTATCCTCCATCAGATTTTCCCCGAAGACAAGCACTTTCATATGATTGCAGTCTGCCAGTTTTTCCAGCCGGCTATCATAGGTCTGCACACAGCTTTCCATCGTCTTTCCCGTGACAGGCGCGATATTCACACGCGCCTCTTCCAGATCCGTATTATCCTTCTGGCTCAGCTTGGGAAATCCATAACCAAAAGAAATCTGTCCATCCTTTTCGTCCACAACCGCCATCATTGGAAAACAGCGGTCTTCGAGTTCTGTGGCACTGCATCCGCAAAGCAGCTGCTGCACAGACAATACCAGTGCAACATATTTTTTTATTTTACCCTTCATGCCGTTTTTTCCCCTTTCCCCACAAAAGTACAAACAATGGCAGGAACAAAAACAACGGGATTCCGATATACAGCAGATAATCCCGGAACCATTCCCCATGGCTGCTTTGGTGGAGCATTTCTGCCACCCCGAAAACGGCAGCCATCACCCCACAGAGATACCATTTTTTATGCGTATCTTTTTTCCGCAGTTTCTGTACCAGTTCCTGTGCATAAAACAAAAACACAGTCACAAGTGCAAACAGCGTAAAAAACCAGATGGCGATCATAAAGGCATCCAGCCGCTTCAAAAAACTTCCCCTCAGATGGATACTGCTCATCAGCGTAATGGCCGGATATTTCATGGTCGTTAGGGAACGGCTTCCAAAACTGCCCAGCAGGATCACATACAAAACTGCAAGAACACCTATGGCAAACCACATTGCCGCATGCACGGCATGCACCAGCTTCCCCCATTTTGCTTTCTGCACATAAGAGGGAAAAAATGCAAGCAGAAACAATGGCATCAGACAAAAAAAGACTGCCAGACTTCCTTTCATCACCGACCCGGTATCTGCCTGAAAAAAGCCATACAGATATTCCATCTCCAGATCCCCCGCCGCAATCAAAAGCATTACTGCAAGAAGTACAAACAAAACGACAAACAAAATCTCATACACCCGTGCACGGCTTTCAATCCCGCCACACACGGCATATCCTGCCGTCAGCAATACCAGAATCAGAATCAGGGGAAACGACTCCCCTGCAATCAGCCCCTTTTGTATCACGTCCGAAAAGATATATGCCCCGTATCCTGCCATACCGGTAAAATAGACCAGCAGTAACACCAGAAAAATTTTTTTCATCCATGCCGGCAGAATCCGTTCCATATAAGTGACCAGATCCGTTTCCATCTTTTTTAAAACATATGCAAGATACCACAGATACAGGCTTCCCATGATACCTCCCAGCACAATGGATGCCAGACCGTCATTTCCCGCAAATGCCGCCAGCTGTGAGGGCAGAATCAGCGTACTTTCCCCTACAAAATCGAACACAAACAGCCGGAACACCTGCCGCGTTGATATCCGGTTATTATTTGAAAACATATCGTTCCTCCGTTACTGTTTACTCAGCCTATTTTTTCCGCAGACGTATCCGCTCCCCACGTTTTGCATAAATGGGTCTTCGCACCATTTTTTTCAGTGGTGCACGCCAGATACTGTCGCGTTCATCATGATAATCATTGACATCTGCCCCCACAAACGGCATGAGATACGGAATCCCAAAGCTTTCCAGCCGCGACAGATGGATGAACACCGTAAGCAGTGCAATCAAAAATCCGAAAAATCCAAGCCATGCGGACAGGACAATCACATAAAATTTCAATATCCGGAATGAAAAAGCAAATTCTTCATTCGGAATGGAAAAGGAACAAAGCGCGGTAAACGCAACCACGATCACCACAATCGGACTGACAAGGTTGGCATCCACAGCTGCCTGCCCGATAATCAGACCTCCGACAATTCCGATCGTATTTCCCATTGCCCCCGGCAGCCGGACCCCCGCCTCCCGCAACAGTTCAAAAGAAATCTCCATGAGAATGACCTCCAGTGCCGCCGGAAAAGGCACACCGATCCGTGCCTCCCAGAAGGATAACAAAAGCGGTGTCGGCAGAATCTGTGTGTGAAAATTTGTCACCGCCAGATACAGTCCGGGGAGTGTCATGGCAAAAAAAGCTGCCATGTAACGCAAGATCCGTGCAAACGTTGCCACACCAAACCGATTATAATAGTCATCACTCGTCTTCAGAAAAGAATTCAGGTCTGTCGGCAGAATGAGAGCGACCGGAGAATTGTCGCATAACAATACGATTCTTCCCTCCAGCACCGCAAGTGCTGCCCGGTCCGGCCGCTGTGTCGTCTGAAACTGTGGAAACGGTGAATACCATTTCTTTTCCGCCAGCTGCTCTAAGATTCCGCTGTCCATGACCCCGTCAATCTCATATTCTGTAATTTTTTCCCGGATCTGACGCAGCACGGATTCATATTTCAGATCTGCCATGTACACCAGGTCAATTGCTGTGTGCGAACGCACCCCCTCCTGTACTTCTTCTACTTTAACCCGTGTTGATCGCACACGCTTACGGATAAGAGCCGTGTTGGTTTTGATGGAATCGGTAAATCCCTCCTTCGAACCGCGGATTACTTTTTCCGAATCCGGTTCCTGCACCCCCATGCCGGGATATCCTTTGTCGGCAATCTTTAATGCATGTCCGTATCCATCCACAAAAAGGATTGCATCCCCCGTGAGCATCCCCTGTGCTGCATCCTCTATGGTATCGTACGGTGTCACATCTGAAATCCCCATCGCATTCTCATTGAGTACCCGATTTAAGTCTCTGTCCGGCAGCTCCGATAATGCCGCCAGCAGTCTCCCCAAAGCCGTCGTTTCCAGCAGCATATTGCTGACTGCCACCTCAATATATGCCAGAAAACAGCGTCTTCTTTTTCCTTTTCCCAGACGCATTTCCTTCATTTTAATATCTGCACTGTCTGCGAACAGCTGCTGGAACTGTTTTATATTCTGCTCAATATCGGTCGAAATTTTTGTATGCTCCATTTTTACATTCCTATCTCTTTTCATCCCATAAGGTGCCTGTATACCTAAAAAAAGACAGACACCAAAAGGTATCTGTCCTTACTATTTCCATCTGTTACATAAACTATTCATTTTCTGCTTCATCCTGACACTGGATCACGCTCTTTACCGCCACTGCCTGGTTTTTTACATGCTTGTGCATGGCAAGCGTTGCCGCTTCTTTATCCCTGTTTTTCAGTCCCTCCGCAATCGCATTATGTTCTGCAATCAATACCGGATAATTGTCCGGATTTTTGATATATTCCACACGGTATCGGTAGATCTGCTCCCGCAGATTGTTCAATAACGTCACGAGTTTCGGATTTCCCGTTGATTCAAAAATAACATCGTGGAATTTTACATCCATCTCGGCAATCATTTTCACATCTCCGGTCTTTGTACTGTTTTCAAACTGATCTTTGACTTCTAAAAGTTTTTGCAGCTCTTTCTCCGAAATCTTATCACATGCAATCTTTACGGCAAGTTCATCCAGCGCCTCCCGGATTTCCAGAACATCTTCCATATCTTTGAGTGTCATCTTTGCAACCTCTGCCCCTTTGCGCGGCATGGTTACAGCAAGTCCCTCCTGCTCGAGCATACGGATGGCTTCACGGATCGGTGTACGGCTCACCCCAAGCTTTGCTGCCAGCTGTAACTCCATAAGCCGCTCTCCCGGTTTGAGATCTCCTTTTAAAATTGCCTCTCTTAACGTATTAAATACAACATCTCTCAGTGGCAGATATGCGTCCATATTGAGCGTCAGATCATCTGTCATGTTATCGTCTCCATTTCTGTTTGTGTGAATTATTACTTTCTCCTGTTGTTGTAGATCGTGGTCAGATATACCTGTTTTGCAAGACCGGAGCGTTTCATTTCCCGCAGCGCACGCTTTGCCGTTTCTCCATCTTCAAAAAGACCGAATACGGTAGGACCGCTTCCGCTCATCATGGAAGCTTTTGCACCCGAACGCATCATCTGCTGTTTGATCTCTGCAATTACCGGATAGTTTGGTATCGTAACCGATTCCAGTACATTTCCCATATGTGCACAGACACCGTCAAAATCTTTCTCCCGGATATCTTTCATCAGTGCATCAATATCCGGATGGTTCGTCTGTTCATCCAGCTTCAGGTTCTGATATACAAATTTGGTCGATACAGAAATGGATGGTTTTGCAATCAGCACCGGACATTTGATCATCGGCGGAAGCTGTGTCAGTTTTTCCCCGATTCCTTCTGCCAGTGCCGTTCCACGCATAAGACAGTAAGGAACATCTGCCCCGATCTGTACCCCTCTCTTCATCAGTTCCCTGCGGGACCATCCCAGATCATACAACTGATTCATCGCATACAGCATGGCGGCAGCATCCGTGCTTCCTCCTGCCATCCCCGCCGCTACCGGAATTCTCTTTGTCAGTTTTACGGAAATTCCATCTGTAAGCGCAAACTCTTCCTGTAACAGCCGTGCCGCTTTATAGACCAGATTATTTTCATTTACCGGCAAAAAAGAGAGGTTGGAAACAATCTGTATCTCCGGCTCCCGGATTTTTTGAATCTCCAGAAGATCGTACAGATGAATGGTCTGCATGATCATGCGCACTTCATGATATCCATCTTCCCTGCGCCGGACCACATCCAGTCCCAGATTTATTTTTGCAAGTGCTTTGAGTGTTATTTCATCCATTTGTATTTCCTCAGTATTTTGTATACACCGATTGTACTACAAAAAATACAATCGGTCAAATTCTATTCTCCCTGTTATTCTTTCCACTTTCTTCCGAAAAAATAAGTCACAAAATAGATCACAGATGCGATAATTACAATCATTGGGCCGGTTGCAACGTTTGTATAATAAGACAGAATCAGCCCCATGACGCCAGAGAAAACGGAAAAAATTATCGAAAAGACATGGTATTCCCGCATATTTACCGACAGATTTCTGCTCGATGCCGCCGGAAGGATCAGCAATGCATTGATGATCAGAATACCTACCCACTTGATGGAAAGCATGACAATCAGTGCTACAAGTACCGCAAAAACATAATCCATCAGTTGTACCGGAATCCGCTTGCTCTTTGCCAGTGCCCGGTGAATACAGATGGCATTCAGCCAGTTAAAACAGGTGATCCAGAACAAAATCGTAACGATAAAAATAATAACAAGATACCCGATTTCCTTTTTTGTAATGCTCAGAACATCCCCGACTAAAAGACTTGAATATTTACTGAAATTTCCGCCTTTTGACAGAATTGCCAGACCAATCGCAACCGAACAGGAGGAAAAAACCGAAATAATCGTATCGGTTGATACGGTACTTCTGCTTCCGATTTTGTTTAACAGCAGCGCGAATACAACTGCAAAAATCACCATGGAAATATTCGTATCCGGAATTCCGCATACCACTCCTACAGCAATTCCCGTCAGTGCGGAATGCCCCAGGGCATCCGAAAAATATGCCATTTTTTTATTGACAATCATGGTTCCCATCAGCCCAAACAGTGGTGTAATGATCAGTATTGCGGCCAATGCCATCTTCATAAAACCATAATCCATCCAGGAGGTCCAATCAATCATTTGTCTCATCCTCCTTTATCCATGTCTCTTCTTTTCCCGCAGAAAAAATCCGTTCAAATTCGGAACTTTCGTATACTTCTTTTACCGTTCCCTGCCTGAGGACCGTCTTGTCCAGAAGCACTACATGATCCGCATATCTTGCCACGTAATCCAGATCATGTGAGATCAGAATAATCGCAAGGTCATAATGTTTTTTCAGATAATCCATCGTTTTAAAAAAAAGTTCCATGCCATTCTGGTCAATTCCGGATACCGGCTCATCCAAAAGCAGCAGATTCGGCTCATCCATCACCGCCAGTGCAAGAAGCACTCTCTGCAGCTGTCCTCCGGACAGATTACAAACCTGTTTGTCGATCAGTTCTTCTGCCTCAAAAATGCGCAGATGTTTTTTGATCTTTTCATATAATTTCCGTTTTTTCGGCAGAAACACCGGATATCTCGACTCATAGCTTGCCAGCAGGTCATAGACACTGACCGGTGTATTTTTTTCGATGTTAATCGATTGCGGGACATATCCGATTTTTAAATTCTGCATCCGTCCGTCTTTGGTATCCCGAAACTCAATATCTCCCGTATGCGGGATGTCCCCCAGCATGGCACGGATCAATGTCGATTTTCCGGCACCGTTTTTTCCGATAATCGCATTCAGCGATCCACAGTGCATATGAAGATTCACATCTTTTAAGATTTCCTGCTCACTGAACCACACCCCCAGATGATTCACCTTGATGCAGTGAAATCCACACGGACTAATGATCTTTCGCATAAAATGCCTCCTCAAGTATCTCCATGTTTTTTTTCATACCGTTAATATAACTGTCTTTTTCGTAAGTTCCGCGATTCAGCGGGTCCAGATATAATACCTTTGCATCGGACTCTTTCCGGATCGTATCTCCCATACTCTTTCCATACAGTTCTTCTGCAAGAATGTATTTTACATGCCCCTTGCGGACAGCAGAAAGCACATCCGATACTTCTCCTGCGCTGACCTGCCGTTCCTCATCGAGATCCAGCAGATAGTTTACCTGCAGTCCATAGTCCACAGCGACATAGGCATATGCTTCATGAAACAGAATCACCGACTGACCGGAAATTTCCTGTTTTAATTTCTCCTGACGTTTTTTCAGTCCGTCCAGTTTTTCCAGATATGCCTTTGCCCCATTCTGATAGGCACTGCTTCTTTCCGGATCTGCTCCAGATAATCCATCGGCAATCGTCTGTACCTGTGTCTCATAAGCAGAAACGCTCATCCATGCGTGGGCATTGACATCCCCATGGGCATGTTCTTCTTCTGTTTCCCCCTCATGATGATGTGTATCGTCCTCCTCCCCGGAGAGCAAAGAAATATTCTCACAAGCTTCTATAATTTTCAGATTCGGGTAAGCCTCTGCAACTTCCTTCATAAAGCTTTCAATTCCACCACCATTGATGATAAACACATCCGCCGTACTGAGTAACTTCATATCTTCCGGTGTCAGCTGGAAATCATGCAGGCAGCCGGTCTGCGGCTCACTTAAATTTTCCAGACGCACTCCGTCTGCATCCCCGATTACATTCTCAGCCGCAATATACATTGGATAAAAGGAAGTCACAACCGTCAGTTCCTGTCCATCCGTCTGTTCCTGTGTCTGGCTGACGTACCATCCGGTCAGTCCCATTCCTGCCACCAGAATGGCAAAAAGCATGATTGCAGTATACAAATACTTTTTCTTCATTCTACTTTTTTTTCACTTTCTTTTTCTGTTCTTTTCGAAGTGTCTTTTTGGCTACCGGGCGGTCTGTCTTTTTCCAGCGTTCTTTTTTCTTCGGTTCCTGCGGTGCCGGCTGCTTTTGTTTTGCCTCTCTTTTGGCATTTTCCGCCTCGATGTACCCTTGCGGAAGTTCAATAACGGATTCTACAATCTGCCAGATTTCTTCCCGGCCCTGTTTTGACTCCGCAGAAAACGGAATAACGATCGTTCCCGGCTCTACTTGCAGGATATCCTTTATCATTTGCACATGTTGCAGGATTTGCATCTTTTTTAATTTGTCCGATTTTGTTGCAATGATGATTGGCGCAAATCCCTGATGAACCATCCACTCATACATCATCTGATCATTTTCCGACGGTTCATGACGGATATCAATCAGAAGAAAAACTGCTTTCAGCCGTTTGGATGTATGCAGATAATTTTCGATCATCTGTCCCCATTTCGCCTTAATCTCAATATTTGCATTTGCGTATCCGTATCCCGGCAAGTCCACCAGATACATTGCCTCATTGACATTGTAAAAATTTATGGTCTGCGTTTTTCCCGGCTGGGAAGAAGTACGCGCAAGCGATTTCCGGTTCATCAGCGCATTGATCAGCGATGACTTTCCCACATTGGATTTTCCGGCAAAAGCCACTTCATCCAATAGGTTGTCCGGAATCGCACTTGTAATTCCACAAACTGTCTCCAAATTCACATTTTTGATAATCATATTTATTCTCCTGCAAAAAGAATTTGGGCTGCATTATACAAATGCAGCCTTAATTACCTGATCCATATGTTCTACCGGTATGATCTCCATATCTCCAACGATCTCTTCCGAAATTTCGGCAAGATCCTGTTCATTCTCTTTTGGAATACAAACCGTCTTCATTCCGGCATTCTTTGCCGCAAGCAATTTCTCTTTTAATCCGCCAATCGGAAGTACACGTCCGCGCAGTGTAATTTCCCCTGTCATGGCAACATCTGCCCGTACCGGCTTCCCGGTGACCGCAGAAAGAATTGCGGTTGCCATGGTAATTCCGGCAGACGGTCCGTCTTTTGGAACCGCACCTTCCGGAACATGGATATGGATGTCATGTTTCTGGAAAAATTCCGGATCAATATGGTAATCTTCACTGATGGACCGAATATAACTGATTCCGGTCTGTGCAGACTCTTTCATGACGTCTCCGAGTTTTCCCGTCAACACCACACTGCCCTTGCCCGGCATCAGATTCACCTCAATCTCTAAAGTTACACCACCCACACTGGTCCATGCCAGACCGCGCACAATGCCTACTTCATTCTTTTTGTTTTTCTTCTCCGGACGATATTTCGGTTTTCCGAGAAAATCTTCCAGATTTGTGCCGGTTACACGAATCATTTTCTCATCGCCCTCGTAGATTCTGCGGGCTGCTTTGCGGCAGATTTCTCCGATCTGCCGTTCGAGAGAACGTACACCTGCTTCTCTGGTATAAGAAGAAATCACCATTCGCAGCGCTTTGTCCGTAATCTTTAGTTTGCCATCTGCAACTCCGTTTTTTTCAAACTGTTTCGCCAGCAGATGATCCTTTGCAATATGGAACTTTTCGTTTTCCGTATAACTGCTGACTTCTATAATTTCCATACGATCCAGAAGCGGTCCCGGAATATCCTGCATGGAATTGGCACTTGCAATAAACAGTACCTCGGACAGATCCACCGGAAGCTCTACATAGTGATCCCGGAATTTATGATTCTGTTCCGAGTCAAGCACTTCCAGCATGGCAGAAGCTGTATCTCCCTTATAATCGCTGCTCATCTTGTCAATTTCATCCAGCAGCATCAGTGGATTTTTGACTCCCGCCATCCGCAGTCCATTGACGATTCTTCCCGGCATTGCTCCCACATAGGTTCTGCGGTGTCCGCGGATCTCCGCTTCATCCCGCACACCTCCGAGTGAAATACGAACATATTTTTTATCCAGCGCACGGGCAATCGAACGCGCAATGCTGGTTTTTCCGGTTCCCGGAGGCCCCACCAGACAAATAATCGGGCTCTCTCCCTTTCCGGTCAGATTACGGACTGCAAGAAATTCCAGAATACGTTCCTTTACCTTTTCGAGACCGTAATGATCCTCATCCAGAATCTTCTGCGCATGCTTTAAGTCTTTGTTATCCTCCGATACTGCATCCCACGGAAGTTCCAGTAAGGTTTCGATATAACCACGGCTTACCGTACTCTCGGATGAATTTCCTGAAATTCCCTGAAAACGCTCAATCTCCTTATGAATTCTTGCTTTCACTTCCCCGGAAGCCTGAAGTTCCTGCAGTTTCTTTTCATACTCCTGTGCATCGGTTTCTGTATTGGATTCTCCCAGCTCTTCCCGGATTACCTGCATCTGCTCCCGAAGCAGGTAATCTTTCTGGTTTTTATCCACATGTTCCTGCACTTTTTTCTGGAAATCACGCTTTAAAGCCAGAATCTCTGTCTCCTGCAGCAAAGAAGAAAGCACCGCCTCATAACGTGCTGTCAGCGTGACAGCCTCTAACAGTTTCTGTTTCTTTTTATAACTGATTACAAGGCTGTTTCCCACATAATCAAGAAGTTTTAAAAGATCCGTCTCTTCCTGAACCTGGCGCATCACATCCTGCCCGATTTTGCCATGTACTCTTGCATATTTTGCAAACGTTTCCTGCACACTCAAAAGCATTGCAGACTTTGCCTGCTCTGGAAGCTGTTCATCGTCTTCCTGATCATACACGATCACACGCGCTTGCATATAATCGGCTGTCTGTGTATATTCATATATCTCTGCGCGCCCGATTCCTTCGATCAGTACACGCATAATATTTTTCTGTAATTTTACGACCTGACGAACCACAGCCAGAAGCCCCACTTCATACAGATCTTCTCCCTGAGGATCTTCTTTCTCTGTATCTTTTTGTGTGACGATAAAAAGCTTCTGGTCTCCTTTCATGGCTTCCTCGACAGCACGCAGGGATTTGTCCCTGCTGATATCAAAATGAGCCACCATGCCCGGCAAAATCGTCATTCCCCGCAGTGCCACTGCCGGAATTGTCAATATTTTATCTTCCACTTGTATCTGCTCCTATATTTCCAGACGCATCCGGTCTTTTTATGAAGCAAGTTCTTCTTTTACTTCTTTCTTCGGGTCCTGCTCAATTCCAAGAATCTCTTCTCCATCTAAAGCAAGATTGTTTTCCACCATCTTTTTATCTACCACACACTTGCTGATGGAATCATCCGATGGGACACGATACATCAGATCCAGCATTACCGCTTCCATGATGGCACGCAGTCCACGTGCTCCGGTTTTACGCTCTAATGCCTTATCTGCAATTGCTTCAATTGCGCTGTCCTCAAATTCCAGTCCTACCCCATCCAGTTCCAGAAGTCTGGTATACTGTTTGATCAGAGAATTCTTTGGCTCTTTTAAAATACGGATCAATGCGTCGCGATCCAGCGAATCTAAAGATACGGTAATCGGCACACGTCCGATAAACTCCGGAATCAGTCCAAACTTCACAAAATCCTGTGGCAGTGCACGCTTAAATGCATCCCCCACATTGATGTCAGACTTTGACTTCACCTCTGCATTAAATCCGATCGCAGAAGCGTCCATACGTGCCTCTACAATTTTCTCCAGACCATCAAATGCTCCGCCGCAAATAAACAGAATATTTGTCGTATCAATCGGAATCAGTTCCTGCTGCGGATGTTTACGTCCTCCCTGTGGCGGAACCGATGCAACCGTTCCTTCCAGAATCTTAAGTAATGCCTGCTGAACACCCTCTCCGGATACGTCTCTCGTGATGGATACATTCTCCGATTTCTTTGTGATCTTATCGATCTCGTCAATATAGATAATGCCGTGCTGTGCACGCTCCACATCATAATCTGCAGCCTGAATCAGCTTCAAAAGAATGTTCTCTACATCCTCTCCCACATAACCGGCCTCTGTCAGTGTCGTGGCATCTGCAATTGCAAACGGTACATTAAGTACACGGGCAAGTGTCTGCGCCAGAAGCGTCTTTCCGGAACCGGTCGGTCCCAGCATCAGAATATTGCTTTTCTGAAGTTCCACATCATTTTCCTGATCTGCAAGCACTCTCTTATAATGATTGTATACCGCAACCGAAAGTACCTTTTTTGCCTGATCCTGCCCGATTACATAATCGTCCAGAAACGCCTTCATTTCTTCCGGTTTAATCAGATTGATTTCTTCCTTTGCAGAAGCCGGAGCTTTTTCTTCCAGATTCTCTTCCTCAATGATCTCTGCGCAGATATCTACACACTCATCACAGATAAATGCACCATTTGGACCTGAAATCATTCTTCCGACCTGATCCTGTGTTTTTCCGCAAAAAGAGCAGCGGATTTTGCCATCATTCTTTCCTGCCATAATTTATTTACTCCTATAAATGAAAAATACCTCCGGCAATGACCGGAGGTTTCCACATAACTATCTATTCGTGATCACTCCATCGATCAAGCCGTAATCTGCAGCTTCCTGCGCGGACATATAATTGTCACGTTCCGTATCTGCTGCAATTGTCTCATATGGCTTACCGGTGTTTGCAGCAAGAATTTCATTCAAACGTTTCTTTGTCTTTAAAATATTCTCTGCCGCAATCTGAATCTCTGTTGCCTGTCCTTTTGCACCACCGGAAGGCTGATGAATCATGATTTCTGAATTAGGGAGTGCAAAACGTTTTCCCTTTGTACCACCAGCCAGAAGAAACGCACCCATGCTGGCTGCCAGTCCGATACAGATGGTTGATACATCACATTTGATATACTGCATGGTGTCATAAATTGCCATACCGGCAGTAACCATTCCACCCGGAGAATTGATATATAACTGAATATCCTTGTTTGGATCTTCCGATTCCAGAAACAGAAGCTGTGCAACAACAAGACTTGCGGTTGTCTCATTTACTTCTTCCCCTAAAAAGATAATTCTGTCTTTTAACAGACGGGAATAAATATCATAATTTCTCTCGCCCCTGCTGGTCTGTTCAATGACATAAGGTACTAAACTCATAGAAAAATCGCCTCCTGTATTTATTACATGCATCCTGCGATGCACCTCAATGAACAAAAGACCGGTCTGGTATTCTCCCAGACCAGTCCTTCTCTGTCGTAGTTTTCAATATTAAGCCTCTGCTTCTGCCTCAGCTTCTTTTTCTTTCTTTGTCTTAGCCTTTGCTCTTTCTTTGATGTTGTCCATGATCAGTTCAACTGCCTTTGTGATGGCAAGTTCTCTCTTCATGGATTCTTTCTCGCCTTCGCCCATGTACTCTTTGAGCTTATCAGCTTCCATACCGTAATTCTTTGCCATCTTCTCGATCTCTGCATCTACATCTGCATCAGATACTTCGATGTTTTCTTCCTTAGCGATCTGCTCTAATACGAGACTGCTCTGGATACGGGTAAGAGCTTCCGGACGAACCTGCTCCTTTAATCCGTCTACGGTAAGACCGGAGAACTGTAAGTACTGATCCATGGAAAGACCGCTCTGTGCGATTCTCTGAGCGAATTCCTCGATCATTGTCTCACACTGTGTATCGATCATTGCCTCCGGAATCTCCATCTTTGACTTGTCAATGATCTTCTGGATGGCTTCGTCTTCTTTTGTACGCTTTGCTTCATCCTGTTTCTTCTTCTCCAAGTCTTTCTTTAAGCTTTCCTTGTACTCAGCTAATGTATCAAACTCAGATACATCCTTTGCGAACTCATCATCAAGCTCCGGAAGTTCCTTTGCTTTGATCTCGTTGATCTTAACCTTGAATGTAGCCGGCTTTCCAGCCAGATCAGCAGCCTGATACTGCTCAGGGAAAGTAACATTTACATCTACTTCATCGCCAACATTCTTTCCAACCAGCTGATCCTCAAATGTATCAATAAAGGTGTGGGAACCGATCTCTAATGAATGATTTTCTCCCTTACCGCCCTCAAATGCAACACCGTCTACAAATCCTTCAAAATCGATCACAGCGGTATCTCCCTGTGCAACCGGTCTGTCTGTTACATTGATGGTTCTTGCATTGTTATTGCGTTCTTTTTCCAGAGCTTCGTCTACTTCTTCATCGGATACAGAAGTATCGATCTTTGTAACGGTCACTCCCATGTATTTGCCAAGTGTAACTTCAGGCTTTACAGCAACTTCAGCTGTGAAAATAAAAGGCTTGCCCTTTTCAATCTGTACAACGTCAACGGTCGGACGTGACACAATATCAATTCCGCTTTCGTCAACAGCTGCTGCATAATTCTGCTGCATCAGAGCGTTTGCTGCATCCTCATAGAATACGTCAACTCCATACATCTTCTCGATCATGGCTCTCGGAACTTTTCCTTTACGGAATCCCGGAACACTGATCTGCTTCTTCTGCTTCTGGTAAGCTGACTCAAGTGCTTTCTCCAGATCCTCTGCTGAAACCTCGATGGTAAGTTTCGCCATATTCTTCTCTAAATTTTCAACCTGTACACTCATCTTAATTGTTTCCTCCTTATATATATCAATTCCATGTACGATCTATTTTTCCGTGATGGTACAAACAGGCATACTACGACCACCACAGTCATTTAAGTATTATAGCATACGAAATACATATTTGCCAAGTGTTTTTTTATTTCCTATAATAAAAACAGCGTATGGCCTGTAAAAAGCCATACGCTGTTTTGTTTTCCGGCAGAAAGTCCTTATTTCATCTGTTCTTCCTGCTTCATGATCATCTTCTTGACCATTTCTCCACCAATAGAACCTGCCTGTTTGGAAGTCAGATCCCCATTGTATCCATCTTTTAAAGGTACTCCAAGCTCGCTTGCAACCTCTTCCTTAAAACGCTTCATTGCGTCCTTTGCCTCCGGTACTGCCATACGGTTTGTACCGCTTGATGAATTGTTGTTACCTGCCATAGTTCTTCACCTCCTGTATTTTATATGCCTGCATAAAAAAAGCCGGCCTGCACACAAGAAGGCAGGTCGGCTTTTTGGGTCAACTTGCTGTTCTCATGTGCCTGAGTATAGTGTGACCAGAACCAGAGGAATTATGAGAACAAAAAGCTGACAATTTCTGGAACCTGTTTATGCGTATACAAGTCCGGCTTTTACATGTTCTATGGTTGCATCATCGGTAAAATAACGGGCAACTGCAAGACCAAACGGTACGGCAGTTCCCATGCCGCGGCTTGTAATCACATTTCCATCACATACTACCGGGGAAAAGAATACTTCTGCTCCGGTCAGTTTTTCTTCAAATCCCGGATGACACGCAGCTTTCTTCCCATTTAAAATCCCGGCCTGTCCCAGCACACTCGGTGCTGCGCAGATTGCCGCAACAAGTTTTCCTTCTTTTGCAAACTCACGGATCACCTGACTGACCGTATCATCTTCTCCCAGATGAACCGTTCCCGGCATACCGCCCGGCAGAATGATCCCGTCATACGCGGAAAAGTCAGCCTCCTCTTTTGTCGTGTCTGTCATAAATGTCACATTGCGGGAACTGGTCACCTGCTTTGTTCCGTTGATGGAAATCATGTCAATTTCAAGTTTTGCACGGCGCACAATATCCACAACCGTCAGTGCTTCTACTTCTTCACATCCGTCTGCAATAAAAATTCCAAGTCTGCTCATATTTATCATTCTCCTTTTCGGTAATTGCTATGATCTATTGTAGCAATTTCTTACAAAAACGACAAGCACACAATCGGAGGATTTCCATTTGACTCACCTGCCATTTTTGTATTATACTTTCGATAGTTTATGAGGAGGGAATATCATGACTTTAGATTATTACCGCATTTTCTATTATGTTGCCCGTTATAAAAGCTTTTCCAACGCGGCAGAAATGCTCGGAAGTAACCAGCCCAACATCACCCGCTGTATGAATATTCTGGAAAATGAGCTTGACTGCAAACTGCTGATCCGTTCCCACAAAGGGATTCAGCTGACAACCGAGGGCGAGCACCTGTTCCGTCACGTTGCCATTGCAATTGAACAGCTCACCTATGGAGAAAAAGAAATTATCAAAAACAAGAGCCTTGAAAGCGGGCAGATCAATATCGGCATCAGTGAAACCGCCATGCGTCTGTACCTTTTAGACAAACTGCAGGAATTTCATAAAGATTATCCACATGTCCGTCTGAAAATTTCCAATCATTCCACCCCGCAGGCCATTGATGCCTTAGAAAAAGGACTTGTTGATATCGCCATGGTCACCTCTCCTTTGGAAATCCGAAAGCCTCTGCGAAAAACCGCACTTCGCAGCTATCACGACATTCTGATCGGAGGAAGTGCCTATAAAACAACTGCAAGCCGCAAACGCAGTTTAAAGGAACTTGCGGATTTTTCCTTTGTTTCCCTTTCTGCCGGCACCGGAACCAATGATCTGTATGTCCGGTTTTTCTACAAAAACCACCTTCGGTTTTCTCCGGATATGGAAGTTGCTACCACAGACCAGATTCTTCCGATGGTCCGCTGTAATCTTGGCATCGGATTCTGTCCGGAAGGCATTGCAAGACCGGCCATTGAGCGCAAAGAGGTTTTCGAGATCGAACTCGAAGAAGAAATTCCGGAGCGCCAGATCACCATTGTGGAAGACAGCGGAAAACCGCAGAGCATTGCCGTACAGAAACTGCTGACTTATTTTAAATAAAGGAAAATCATATGGAAATCGAACGAAAATATCTTGTAAAAACATTACCGGATCATCTGGATCAGTATGAAAGTAAAAAAATAGCACAGGGTTACCTGTGCACTGAACCGGTCGTACGCATCCGCCGCTCCAACGACGATTATTATCTCACCTACAAGGGCGATGGGCTTATGGTGCGGGAAGAATACAATCTTCCTCTCACCAAAGAGTCCTACGGGCATCTGCTTCCGAAAATTGACGGGCTTTTAATTGCCAAAACCCGCTATCTGATTCCTTTAAACGAGCGTCTGACCGCAGAACTCGATATCTTTGAAAAAGACCTCGCTCCGCTGACTCTGGTGGAAGTGGAATTTGATTCGGTCGAAGAAGCTGATAAGTTCACCGCCCCGGACTGGTTTGGAGAAGACGTGACAAATTCCGGAAAATATCACAACAGCTATTTAAGCCGGCACGGACTGCGTTAATCAACGCAGCCGGTTGGCAAATTCATACTGTTGTCTGGTCCGGATCACATACCTTAAATCATCATATCTCTTATCCAGATCTCCCTCCGGAATCACCGTATCCATCACAACCGCCATCGTATCGATCATACTGTCTGTAATAACATCCCTCATGGACGTCAGAATATTATATTTTTCATCAAAACTGTCTGACTCCAGAAACTCCATGAGTTTCGGTTCCACCTCCGGTTGTGTCTGATCCGGCGTCACGGCATTTTCCGCTGTTGCTTTCTGCATAACAGGCTGCGCCGTCTCTGCCTTTGGTTCTGCGTTTTTCCCGGTTTCTTCCATCGACTCATCCACACGCTCAAACCGGTATTTCTGATGTACATCCGGATACCTGACATGATCCACTTCACTCACAAACATGGAAAGCGGTCTTGCATACACGCCAAAACTTCCATATAACGCCTGATAAATCACCAGTTCCTCTCCCGTTTCGGAATATTTTGCAATGGTAATCACCTGATATAGTTTATTTTTAAAGTGCCGGTATTTTTCTCCCGGCAACGGTCTGCGTTCCATAGGAATCCTCCTGTCTTCTTATTCTTCCATCATTTGTTCTAAAATATGTTCGGGCTGCCCGTCCAAAAAGACCTGCAGCGTTTCATATTTTTTCCTGCTGCCACGGTCTGTTGCAGTTTCATATGTACGTTTCTGCTGCCTGGCACTGGAAATACCAGATTCCAAAAGCCGCAGGATAGGCTGCCGGAACTCACATTCATATAAATATGTAATTTTCGACAGCTTCTCCGCCGGCGGCAGCTGCGCGAGTTCCTGATCCGATCCAAACTGATAATAAAATGTAAGTGCCGCAATCTCCGGTTCCTCTTTTTCCAGATTTTCCTTAAGAAGCGCGAGCAGATTTTCAATTTCACTCTGCAGCAGAAGTTTCTGATCCGGGGCATTCAACGCTTTCGTTCCCAGCCGCAGAATCGTATCGTACGTGGAATGAAACTCCTGATCTTCTTTGCTGACCAGAAATTCATGATCAAAACTGTTCTGCATCTGACGAAGATCTTTTAAAAGTCTGCCGAATTCCTTTCCGTCTACCGATTGCGCAGTGGTAAGCATATGTTCCATCAGCTGTGCATCTTCCTGCACACGCTTTGTCTGCTCTCTGCATCGCCGGTAACGATCCTCCTGCTCACTTTTTTTCTTTTTCAGCTTGTCATACATTTTCTGCCAGCTGCGAAATGCCCCCATATCACAATCCACTGCTGCCAGTGCAGATTTTACATTTTCAACAAAATCATTTCTCCCAAACATATTTTTTCACCTTCGTTCAAACACTCTAACAGACATTATACCAAAATTAATGGAAATGTGTTACAATTATTACAAAATAATGAAACTGGGAGATACTATGTTAACCTCTGACGAAGTATTAAACTTAAATTATTACAAAAAAACGAGCTATACCGGCTGGATCAACGGCATGCGTTTTCTGATCAGACGGGAAGCCCCCGAGGAAGGGGACGCCTTTTTTCATGCATGGGTCTGGCCCGGTCCTCTTATCTTTTCCCTGACGGATGATTCCCTCAAAACGGATTTTACTGCGCCCTTTACAAACGAAGGCAAGCAGCAGGTCGTTGACTGGATTAACGCACAGTATGAGGATCATCCGGAAAAATGGTCACACGAGAAAAAAAATCTGTATTAACAAAACACAAAAACTCCGGGAGCCTTTCCCGGAGTTTTCATGTTTCTCATCGCGGTTGTATCCGGATGATTTTATTTGTCTTTTGTTGCATACATAAAGTACTTCATACCATAGATGGTAGAGTAAATGCCCTTGATATTTGACTTTAACATATAAATATCATTGTAGTAGTAAATCGGCATTACGGCACCGGTATCCATCAGCATATCCTCTGCCTGATGCATCAGATCCACACGCTTGGAGAAATCAGCAGTTGTACGGATCTCTTTGATCAGCTTGTTATAATCCGTCCAGTCCGGTGCAGAATCGGAAGGCTTGTCACCCTTTCCAAGCTGCATATCATTGTTACCAGAATCCGTTGTAAAGAGTTCTAACATATTGATCGGGTCGTTGTAATCTGCCAGCCATCCCTCACGGGCGATGGTAAAGTTGCCGGACTTACGGTCTTCAATAAATACATTCCAGTCTTCCGACTTAATCTCCATATTGATCCCCAGCAGTGCGAAATCCTGCTGCAGGGACTCCCCGACTGCAATATGCGTACTGTCATCGTTGGTCAGGAACGTCATGGAAATTGCCGGATCACACTTGTATGAACCATCTCCGTTATCCGTAAATGTATAACCGGCACTTTCCAGCAGCTTCTTTGCTTCCTCTACCTGGTCTGTACCTGTCTTGTCTGCATCATAGTAGCTTGTATCATCGGTCTTGAATACTCCGCCGTTACCGTCTGACATACCTGCCGGTACAAAAGAATCTGCAGCAATCTGTCCGGTCTGTCCTACATTCTCCACGATAAACTCACGATCAATCAGCAGGTTCATTGCTTTACGCATAGATGCTGCCTGCTCTACGGTCTTTCCGTCAAAAATCGGGTCGTTTACGTTAAAACCAACATAATAAGTTCCAAGGTTTGGAATGATATGGAAATCAGAGTTCTTTCCATTTAATGTTGAAATCTCATCGTTTGGAACGGTATCTACAAAGTCAAGGTCTCCACTATTGTATGCTGCATAGGTTGCAGTATCATCTGCACTCAGCATGATGTGGATCTCATCCATAGTTACATTGTCTGCATCGTAATACTTCGGGTTCTTTACATAAACCATGCTCTCGTTGTGCTTCCATGATTTTAATGTATAAGCACCGTTTGATACAAAGCCTGCCTCCTGACACCACTTACCCGGATTCTTTCCATCAGGATCCGCTTTTTCCACATCCTTCTGGTATACCGGGAAATAAGTAGGAAATGCCATCAGGTCATTGAAATACGGGCATGGATTGGTCAGTGTAATTTTTAACGTATAATCATCAGTTGCCTCTACAGCAAGTGAGCCGTCATCATTTCTTGCAATAATATCAAACAGATACGCATAATCAGCTGCTGTTTTTTCATCCGCAGCACGGTTCCAGCTGTATACGAAGTCGTTTGCTGTTACCTCTTCCCCGTTGCTCCACTGGGATTTTATCATCTTTACCGTATAAACAGTTTCATCATCGGATACTTCCGGCATATCAGATGCCAGCTGCGGAATCAGCTTGCCGTCCTTGTCGTAGGTATAAAGACCCGCGAAAGAATTCACGATCATACATCCACCATCTACGGCAGAGTTCAGTGCCGGATCGATGGATTGTGGCTCGGAAGCAAGGTTAATGCTTATCTGGTTGTCCGGTGTTTTACTTACACTGGAAGCCATTGCTTCGGTTCCGTCCGTCTTTGCAGAGTTTCCTTTTGATGAACCACATGCAACTACGCTAAGAGCCATTGCAGCAACCAGCATGATTGATACAAGTTTCTTCTTCATAATTGTTCCTCCTGAAAATTATTTATATGTTTCACCCTTGCGGGAAAAAACCTTATTTATTCCAACATGCAACCATATGACCATTCCCCCTGTCGGTCAGCTGCGGCATCTCCTGACCGCATTTTTCCGTTGCATACTTACATCTTGTACGGAATGGACATCCGGTTGGCATTTTCAGCGGACTCGGAACATCCCCCTCCAGCACGATTCTATGACTTTTTCTTGCTGTCTCCGGATCCGGAATCGGAACTGCGGACAGCAGACTCAGTGTATATGGATGTATCGGATTTGCATTTAACTCATCTGCATCCGCAATTTCCATCATCTTTCCCAGATACATAACTGCAATCCGGTCGGAAATATGATGTACAACCAGCAGGTCATGTGCGATAAACAGATAGGCAACTCCAAGTTTTTCCTGTAATTCCTCAAACATATTGACAACCTGCGCCTGAATGGAAACATCCAGTGCAGATACCGCCTCATCACAGACAATAAATTTCGGATTTACCGCAAGTGCACGGGCAATTCCGATACGCTGGCGCTGTCCACCGGAAAACTCATGCGCATAACGCATGGCATGCTCTGCATTCAGACCGACCAGCTCCATCAGATCGAGAATCTTTTCACGACGCTCTTTTCTATTTCTGTAGAGTTTATGCACATCCAAAGGTTCCCCGATAATATCTTCCACCGTCATACGTGGATTTAATGATGAATACGGGTCTTGGAATACCATCTGCATTTCCTTGCGATACGGCATCATATTGACATCTACTTTTTTGCCCATAACCGGCTTTCCGTTTGCATCAACGATCATTTTTCCGTTTTCGCCATACTGTTCTCCACTGTCAAAGAGAACGTTTCCGTCAAACGTAATCTTACCTGCCGTCGGCTGATACAGGCGAAGCAGTGTACGGCCTACTGTTGTCTTTCCACAGCCGGACTCGCCAACCAGACCAAGTGTTTCTCCCGGGCGGATGGCAAAGGAAATATCGTCCACTGCTTTCAGCGGAGTGGTGCTAAAACCCTGATGCACCGGAAAATACTGCTTCAAATGTTCTACTTCCAGCAGATAATCATTGTTTTTCTTTTCACTGCTCATTGCTGCCGCCCTCCTGTGCTTCATAGATTTCTTTTACATTCATCCAGCAGCTCGCCAGATGGTCTTCGCCCACACGAAACTCCGCCGGCTGCTGTTTTAAACATATCTTCATTGCCGACTCACAACGCGGACAAAACGCACAGCCCTCCGGCATCTGGAGCAGGTTGATCGGAGTTCCGCCGATTGGGATGAGTTTTTCGTTCATATTGTCTGCCTTTGGGATGGAGCGGAGCAGTCCTTTGGTGTACTCATGCGCCGGATGATAGAAAATGGCATCCGCTGTGCCCCGCTCACAGACACGGCCACCGTACATGACAATAATCTCATCACACATACTTGCAATAACACCCAGATCATGGGTTACCATGATGATCGCCATACCGAGCTTCTTCTGCAGATCCTGCATCAGTTCAAGGATCTGTGCCTGAATGGTCACATCAAGTGCCGTGGTCGGCTCGTCTGCGATCAGAATATCCGGTTCACAGACCAGTGCCATGGCAATCATCACACGCTGGCGCATACCACCGGATAACTCATGCGGATACTGTTTCAGACGACTTTCCGGCTCATTGACACCAACCAGTGTTAACATTTCAATGGCGCGCTCACGCGCCTGTTTTTTATCCTTGTCTGTGTGGAGCAGAATTGCCTCCATCAACTGATTTCCAATCGTAAATACCGGATTCAGGCTTGTCATCGGATCCTGGAAAATGATCGAGCACTTTTCCCCTCGGAACTTCTGCATCTGCTTTTCGTTCCACTTGGAAATATCCTCGCCGCGATAAAGTACCTCTCCTCCGGTAATTTTTCCGGTTTCCGCAAGAATCTGCATGATCGAATAAGAAGTAACGGATTTACCGGAACCGGACTCTCCTACAATTCCCAGTGTCTTTCCCGGTTCCAGATTAAAGGAGACACCATTTACCGCACGAACTTCCCCAGCATCCGTAGCAAAGCTGGTATGAAGATCTTTTACCTGTAATATATATTTATTTTCTTCACTCATTTGCTTATCTCCTTAATTCAGTTTTGAATCAAATGCATCTCTCAATCCATCGCCCAGAAGGTTCAGCGCAAGTACGATCAGACAGATCAGCACTGCCGGAATTACCAGACGGTACGGATACGACTGCATTGCTGAACGCGCATCGTTTGCCAGACTTCCCAGGGAAGTCAGCGGTGCACTTACCCCAAGGCCAAGGAAACTTAAGTAGCTCTCGGTAAAGATGGCACTCGGCACCTGCAATGCGGTCGTGATAATGATAACAGATAAACAGTTTGGCAGAATATGACGGGTCAGGATGCGGCTGTTTCTGGTACCGATACAGCGTGCTGCCAGTACATATTCATTATTTTTAATTGTAAGAATCTGTCCACGGATCAGACGCGCCATACTTACCCAGTAAAGCAATCCAAACACAATAAACATGGAGATCATATTGGTTCCGAGTTTTTCAAACATGGTTCCCTCAATCAGTGGCTTTAACCGTTCCTGAAACACAACCGAAAGCAGAATGATAATGAGCATATCCGGCAAGGAATACACAATATCCACGATACGCATCATGATCAGATCCACTTTTCCACCAAAATATCCCGCAACCGAACCATAAACCAGTCCAATGATAAGTACCATGATTGCAGCGATCACACCAACCGAAAGGCTGACTCTCGTACCGTAAATCACACGGATAAAGTAATCACGGCTTAAGTTATCAGTTCCAAAAATATGCGGAAACAGTTTCTCACCGGTACGATCCATGTACTGCTGCTCTAATTTCGAGTACTCAAACGGTGCCATATTGGCTGCGGTCTTGTCACGCTTGCCGTCCACTGTAATGATATCCGAATAGCTGTATGGTACAAAAAACGGTGCAATAATGATCAGTGCCAGAATCAGAACCAGAATCACAATACTTCCCATTGCCAGCGGATTCTTTTTCAGACGTTTCATGCCATCTTTAAAAAATGTCGTTGACTCGCCCATGACATCCTGCTGCTTCTTCTCTTCTTCCGTTGCCTTTATAAAATCGCCCTTATTAAATTTACTTAAATCAATCTGTGCGGACAGTATCTGCCGCTTTTTTAATTCTTCATTTCCCTGCATTATTCTAAGTTCCTTCCTCCATCATTATTCAAATGTGATTCTTGGATCAATCAGTTTATATGCAATATCTGTAAGAAGATTTGCAACTACCATCAGAACCGCAAGGAAAATCGTGATTGCCATAATCATAGTGTAATCACGGTTGACAATGCTTGTTACGAATTCGGTTCCAAGACCACCAATGGTAAATATGTTCTCCACAACCATGGAACCTGTCAGAATATAGGCAACCATAGGACCAACATATGTTACAACCGGAATCAGGGCATTTTTCAGCGCATGCTTAAAAATAACTTTGAGCCGGTGCACACCCTTTGCCCTTGCAGTACGGATATAATCCTGATTTAGCGCATCCAGCATACTTGTCTTTGTCAGACGCGTAATATATGCCATCGGATATGCCGCCAGTGCAATGATTGGGAGCAGATAATTCGGATTGCTCGAAGACCATACCGGAATCCATCCAAGTTTTAAGCAAAATACAAGTAAAAGCAGCGTTGCCAGTACAAAAGACGGCATTGCCGTACCCAGTGTCGTGAAAAATACGATCAGACGATCCGGCAGTTTATTTCTTGTAAGTGCTGCGATACTGCCCAGTATCACACCGATGATAATGGCAACAATTGCCGCAACTCCACCTAATTTTGCAGATACTGCAAACTTTCTGGAAATCTCTGTTCCGATATTTCTTCCACTGTGAAGTGAAACTCCCCAGTCGCCATGCAGCAGATTGTTCATATACAATACATACTGTTCCGGAACCGGCTTGTCCAGATTGTACCTTTCCTCCAATACCTGCTGTGCTTCCTTGCTGGTCGCTTTCTCCTTATTAAACGGTCCACCAGGAATCAGGTTCATTACGAAAAACGTAATGGCACTTACAATGAGTATTGATAATATCGCTAACAATACACGTTTTACAAGATATTTACTCATGTTCTTCTCTCCTACCTCTTATTGAGTATTTAGTAATTTCATCGTATTATCTCATTGCTTCATTAGCTCTGTAGCACGTTAAAGTGCTTCAAAAAAAAAGCACGTAAACATGCCCCCTTTGACATTATTTGCGTACCAATTTACCTCAATGGATCATACAAATGATAATTTGTATTATACCTTCATAAAATATTTTGTCAATATACAAAAAATGGGTATTGTATGCTTTGTACCTTATTTGTTATGGTTTGCAGGGCAATCTGTGAACTGTAACCCCTATTTATAATACTGTCTTCTTGTCAATAAAACAAAAAAGATGTCCGGTCATACCGGACATCCTGTAGGATATGGGCTTAAGTGGACTCGAACCACCGACCTCACGCTTATCAGGCGTGCGCTCTAACCGGCTGAGCTATAAGCCCTTGTGCAAAACACGTAATATACGATACAATATTTTTTTCTATTCGTCAAGTAGTTTTCCCATAATTTTGTCATTTTTTTAAGCAAAAAGTAATTGACATCTGCACACAATGTCGTTATAGTTAGTAAAGTATCTTCTATAATAAAAGATACAAAAACTACATAAACTTGCGGGCATGGCGGAATTGGCAGACGCGCTAGATTTAGGTTCTAGTGGGAGACCGTGCAGGTTCAAGTCCTGTTGCCCGCACGAAAAGAGACTATCCTTACTGTTAGTCTCTTTCTTTGACTACAATTACAAATGAATAAGAGGTAAAGGAGATTTTACTATGAGAAAAGACATGACGATCGGAAATCCAATGAAGATCATTCTTCTTTTTTCCCTTCCGGTTCTGCTTGGAAATCTGTTCCAGCAGTTCTACAACATGGTAGACACCGTGATCGTAGGCCAGTATCTTGGGGAGGATGCACTGGCCGCCGTTGGTTCTACGGGCTGCCTGATGTTTCTGGTTCTCGGTTTCGCCAACGGAATTGCTCAGGGATTCGGTGTCATGGTATCCCATGCATTCGGTGCCAAAGACATGAAACTTCTCCGTCATTGCGTAGCACTTTCACTGCTTTTAACGGTTGTAATTTCCATGATTCTGACCGTTCCTACGGTTGCGTTTTCCCGCCAGCTGCTTCTGTGGCTGAATACTCCGGAAAATATCCTCACACTGGCAAACCGGTACATCCGGGTCATCTTTGCCGGTATCTTTGCTACCATGGCATATAACGTAGCATCCGGTATTTTACGTGGGATCGGTGACAGCCGGACACCACTTTATTTTTTGATCCTGTCCAGCGGTCTCAATATTTTTCTGGACATCTTCCTTATTGTTGTGGTAAAACTCGGCACTGCCGGTGCCGCTTATGCCACCGTTATCTCGCAGGCGGTTTCCGCAGTTTTATGTTTCATTGTCATGTTCCGCAAATATGACATCCTGCGGACCACACGCGAAGATTATTACTGTGATTTTCATGAGATCCGCCGGATGCTGTCTGTGGGAATTCCGATGGCTTTAAACTATTCCATCACAGCAATCGGAACCATGATCCTGCAAAGTGCCGTCAACGTGTTTGGTTCCAGCGTGGTAGCTGCTTTTACTGCTGCTTCCAAAGTCAGCAACATCGCCACCCAGACCATGCCGACACTCGGTACAGCCATGGCCACCTACTGCGGACAGAATCTCGGTGCTGGAAAACATGACCGCATTTTCCGCGGTATGAAAGATGCATTTTATTTATGTTTCTTTGCAGCCGGAGCCGCCGCACTGCTCTGCTGCCTTGCCGGACCTACGATGGTCGGATGGTTCATCCACAACCCATCTGAACAGACACTGCACGCAGCAATGCAGTATCTGCACATTGCAAGTATTTTTATGCTGCCTCTGGCATGGATCTTTGTATACCGTAATGGTCTGCAGGGCTTAGACCGTGGTCTGGTTCCCATGCTCAGCGGTGTACTTGAACTGTTCAGCCGTTATGCGGTTATCCTGATCGCCACAAAGCCTTTTGGATACGTGGGTGTATGCAGTGCTGATGCTGCTGCCTGGCTGACAACCGGTATTTTACTGATTGTTACTTATATGATTTGGAAACATCGTGTCAAAAAACAGCTAAACGCAGAAAATGCCACCATGAACTGCATCAAATAACTATTCTTCCATATCGGAAAAAGGGAGCGTCAGGCGTGTGCCGATAAGACAGTAATTTGAGAAAACTACAAAATCGGCATCTGCCAAGCAGGATTGGACAACAAAACAGGCGGCACTCAGCTTCGGTTGGGTGCTGCCTGTTTTTGTACATCTAAGGGTTGAAAATCGCTTATTATCTGCCCTGTGAGCCGTTGTTCAAAGATGGGTGCATCCGACTTCATCCATTCGTGTGAATTGGTTTGAAAGTGTGAAAACAGCCACTTTTCAGCATATCGGCTACACAGATTAGAGAAGCACTATTTGATGAAATCTTTTTGTTCTGCGGCGAACTTCATCACCGAAATCGCAATAGCCGATTTTGTAGAAGTAAAAAGGCACTTTCCGTATCTCAAACACTAAACCTCGCAAGAAATTGTGAAAAATAATAGTGAATTTTGCAAACCATCTTGATTTTTTGACGATTTTGCTCTATAACATATTAAGGCATATTATAGACAGGAGTGTGCGTATGGAAATTAGCTATAAAAAGCTGTGGATATTGCTCATTGAAAAGGATATTTCTCCTGCTACATTGAGAAAAGATTTGAACATCGCCACAGGAACAATGACAAAGATGCGAAGAAATGAAGATGTGGCACTTTCAGTGCTTTTACGTATATGTGAGTATTTGGATTGTAATATTGGGGATATTTGCGATGCTGTAAAGGTAGATAAATGTTAAGAGGGGGTGAAACAAATGCCATTTTGTTCGAATTGCGGACAGCAAATACAGGAGGGGGCGAAATTTTGCGCAAGCTGTGGCACCCCCACTAATAGCGAGGTTCACCACGAAAGCGCCCAAAGGCAGTTTGTCTACGAAGGCAAAATACATAAGTGTCCGAATTGTGGCGAGGTCATTAACTCGTTCGTATCTATTTGTCCCGCTTGTGGGTTTGAGCTTAACAGCAAGCGAGTGAGTTCTGTTTTACAGGAATTCATTAAAGAAATCAACGAATGTGAGCAAATGATTGCAAACAGCCCACAAGCAGGAAAAACGGGCTGGGCATCTTGGAACAAGAGTAAGCGAACTTGGTGGGTTATATTAAACATTCTCTTTGTGTGTATACCTTTGGCCATTTATGTAGCACTACCTCTTTTGTTAGTAAAATCTACCCCAAAATTGACTAACGAAGAAAAAAGAATGGCTTCTCTTGTTGAGAATTTCCCGTTCCCTAACGATAGAGAGTCTATCCTAAGCGCTTTAGTCTTTGTGAAAGAAAAAATTGATTTCATTTCTAAAGAAACTATCAATCGTAAAACTGCATATTGGATGCGTCTTTGGTGTGCAAAGGCAGAGCAACTGAAGCAAAAAGCCGACCTGCTTTTTCCCAACGATCCCATCGTTAAAGAAAGTTATGTTGAGATTGCAGCTGATGAAAGTCGTGTTAATAAAACTCTGAAAATTAAGGCAATCGTCGGCCTGATTATCTTGATTGCTGCTATCGTATTCTTGTTTGTTCGGAATGGCACATTCGATGATATCAAGGTAGCAAATACTCCTGTAGATATTCCCGAAACTGAACTGAGCGTTTTAATGCCACAAATAGAGGGTGGTAAGGGAGAAGTGGTGACTAACAATTCGGAATACTTTTCGGTAACATATTACGGCATATCGGAATCCGAGTTTGAAGCCTACAAAAAGGATTGCAAAAACCGTGGGTTTACCATTGATTGTGAGAACACAGGATCTCTATTTGATGCGTTTAACGAAGATGGATACAATATTCGTATTACGTACTACTCATCTGAAATGCACATTACGGTTTCCGATGATCTTGAAATGCGTGCCATTGTATGGCCTACCTCTGAGGTTGCTGATTTATTACCAAAGCCCAAATCGGACTACGGAAACATTTCTTCTTCGAGCGACACTTGCCTAATTATATACATTGGAAATATGACAATGGACGATTACGCTGAGTACGTTAATGAATGTATCCAGAAAGGATTTACGAAAGATTTGTCCCAGACGGACGACCATTATCATGCAGACAATGCAGACGGATATCATGTGTTGGTTGAATACAGAGGATTTAATACGGTCTTTATTAGGATTGATGATTAAGAAAAATATTAGTGAGGTATAGACATGGGATTATTCGATAGAAACAACCGCAAAGGCGGTTTAATGGATGAGATTCGTTGTGATGAACCGTCCTATCTAATTTGGAAATGGCACCCGTCCGGTTCTCAACCGGGCGCAAACAACAGAGAAAACGCCATCCGCTGGGGTTCCTCTCTGCGTGTAAAAGATGGCGAAGTAGCTGTGTTCGTTTACAAGCAGAAAGATGGCACGATGCAGGATTTCATTGTCGGGCCTTTTGATCAGACAATCAAAACTTCAAATTTTCCTGTTCTTGCAAGTATTGTAGGTTTGGCGTACGAGGGCGGAACACCATTTCAGGCTGAGGTGTATTTCATCAACCTTGCCAAGATCGTTCAGATAAAGTTCGGTGTGCCATTTTTTGATGTATATGATCCGCGCTTTGAAGATTTCGGCGTGCCTGTTGCTGTCAGAGGTACGGTTAGCTTCGGTATTTCGAATTACAGAGAATTCATCAAGCTGCATCGACTCAATAATTTCAGCCTTGACGATTTTCAAAAGCAGATTCGTGATGCTGTCTGCCGGTATGTTAAGGACTGTGTTGCCAATGCTCCGGCGGCACACAGCATTCCCGTTGTTCAGATTGAAAGCAAAACGGCACAGATCAACGATGCGATTGAATATGACATCAGCGAGCGGCTGAAAGAGAGCTTTGGCGTGCTTGTGTCAGGTGTTGATATTTCTGCGATTGAGATTGACAAGGCAAGTGACGGCTACCGTCAGCTTATGGCAGTTACAAAGGATATCGCTACGACAAAGACTCAGGCAGAAACGGCCGATTATGTTGAGCGGCTACGCATTCAGCGTGAAGAAGGTCAGTATGCACAACATAAGCAGACTCAGACGGCGAACCTCGGTGCTTTCCAAGTTGAGAAGCAGGCAGAGGTTGGCGTGGCTGGTGCACAGGCTCTCGGTCAGATGGGAGCAAACGGAGCCGGTGATGTAAACATCGGTGGTAGCGGTGATGGCACGGGATTCAACATGGCTGCTATGATGGCAAGCATGGCGGTCGGCGGTGCTGTCGGTCAGAACATTGCCGGTGCTATGAATAACATGATGGGTGGTATTCAACAGCCTGTGCAGTCTGGCATGACGCCTCCCCCAATTCCTGCAGCAGTATATCATGTAGCGGTCAATGGGCAAGCAACCGGACCGTTTGATGCAACGACTCTTGCTCAAATGGTTGCATCCGGGCAGCTTACCGCTAATAGTTTAGTCTGGAAAAATGGAATGGCACAATGGGCGAAGGCGGGAACAGTTGATGAACTGAAAAATATCTTCGCAAATGTAATGCCGCCTATTCCTCCCGTAACTGACTAAGCGTTGTGGAGTACATCAAAATGACCGATAACAGAATCCGTTCTTTGGTGAATAACTTTAGAAAGAAAATTGACCGAGCACAACGCAAAGACCTTTTTACAAATACCATGTTTGAGGGATTTCCTGTACAATGCTGTGGTATTGCAAGCAGACTACTCGCTGAATATCTTCTTAATAACGAAGTCGAAACCCTTTGGATTAGTGCCGAAGAATTTGGAACACATGAAACTCACGCATGGCTCGTTGTCAAAGACGACAGGATAGATTCCCCACATTCATGTTTTGATGATGTGCCTAATAACATCATAGGACTACTCGGCAAATATGGTGGAGGTAATTCAGAGCGCATTCGAGAATCCACCTGCTATGAAGAACAGAATATTAAAAACGGATTGATTATTGATATTACAGGCGACCAATTTGATGAAGCCCCCGTATATGTCGGCTACATGGATGATTTTCACAAACGCTTCGACTTTGTGGAGGCATTTGAACATGAGGGTTTGCCCAACGATGAATACGCCGAACTGTACGAAATTATAATCAGTCAATAATCCTCTTAACAAAAAACTAGTTCCGCAGGAGTGTAGCCAATTTCCTTGAAATTCTTAAAGGGTTTGGGATGTTTCCCAACAAGGTTTCGCAAAAGGTAAGCACGGCTGAAATTTTGCAAAACGCACGAGTGGGTACCGCCGTGCATTGCTTGTCAGAATGGCAAGCTCCGGTGTGGGTACTCACCGGATTTGCTTGCTATTCTCCGTTTCCCATGTTAGTAAGCGCCATTTCCCGAATGGAAATTGGCGGTAACCGCCGCCTTGCCTGCCCAAAAGCGAAACGGATGGACGCTGTCAATGGCGGCGCAGCCGTTCATCTTGACCATTGACGGCGTTCGTCCGTTTTGCTACTCCGACTGAATTTTTACATAAAATGAACTGAAGTGAAGGAGGCTTGACGAAGTGAATCCGAAAGAGAAGAATGATGAGATCATCGAACTGACTGACGAAGAACTGGACGAGATTTTTGCCGACGATGATTTTGATAACGGCGAGGAGGACGGTGAAATCCGCTCGTTTTATTTCTCCAATCCTGACCCGTATGCCAAGGTCAAGCCACGCCCCGACGATGCCCCCAAGAGGGAGTTTTCTTTCGATGAAAAGGGCAGCATCGTGGTGAAAAATCCGTCCGCCTTTTGGCTGCCCGACGTCAAAATCGTGGAGGAACACGGCGGCACGGAATACACCGTAACCGGCAGCTATGAGGGAACGGAAACCCTCGACAAGAAGCTCAGACGCATTATGGAGCAGAACGTTGCCGATGATAAAAGTAGTATCACGGAGGACGCCGATGAGTAACGACGTTTCTCTTGATATAAACCAAAAATCCAATCCTGTTCAGACAGTTGCCCCACCGAAGGAGGACAACAATATGTTAAGGGCAACCGACAAAATCACAGCGCTTTATTGCAGACTGTCCGTGGAGGACACCAAAGAAAAAGACGGCAAAGATGACCCGTCAAACTCCATCCAGCATCAGCAGGCCATGTTAATGGAGTATGCAAAATCTCAGCACTTTCCGAACCCGACGTTCTTTATTGATGACGGGTACAGCGGCGTGGATTTTTCTAATCGCCCCGGCTTTCAGAAAATGCTTGCGGAAATTGAAGCCGGTCATGTGGAATTGGTGATTACGAAAGACCTCAGTAGGCTTGGTCGTAATTCCTCGCTGACAGGACTTTATATCAACTACACATTCCCTCAGTACGGCGTGCGGTATATTGCCATCAACGACCACTTCGACACCATTGACCCCAACAGCACCGACAGCGACATGGCAGGCATCAAGAATTGGTTCAATGAGTGGTATTCCAAGGATACCAGCCGCAAAATCCGTGCCGTCAACAAGGCAAAGGGAGAACGTGGAGAACGCTTGACCACCAACGTTCCCTACGGCTACAAGCGTGACTCTGACGATCCCAAGAAGTGGGTGATTGACGAGGAAGCGGCGCAGATTGTGAAGCGGATCTTCGCACTCTGCATGGAGGGAAAAGGGCCGAGCCAGATCGCAGCCCTGCTGGAAAAGGAAAAGGTGCTGAACCCCACCGCCTACAAACAGCGGGAGGGCAGAAAAACACCGCATCAGACCCCGGAGAACGAGTATCGCTGGCACGAAAGCACCGTTGCTTACATTCTCGAATACATGGAGTACACAGGCTGCACGGTCAATTTCAAGACCTACACCAACTCCATCTGGGATAAGAAGCAGCGGGAGAATCCGATGGAGAATCGCAAGATTTTCTATAACACCCACCCGGCGATTATCTCTCTGGAAGTCTTTGATAAGGTGCAGGAGATTCGGCAGCAGCGGCACCGCAGAACGGCAACGGGCAAGAGCAATATGTTCTCCGGTCTGGTGTTCTGCAACGACTGCAAGCAGAAGCTCTACTACTCCACCACCAGCTATTTTGAAAAGAGGCAGGACTTCTTCATCTGCTCCACCCATCGTGTCAATAAGGACAAGTGCAGCGGACATTATATCCGTGCCGTTGTGCTGGAACAGATCGTCTGGAAGCATATTCAGGAGGTCATATCGGTAGTCACTCGCTACGAGGCCTATTTCCGTTCCGAGATGGAGCAAAAACTCCGTATACAGAGCGAGGAATCGCTGCGGCTGTATCAAAAGCGGCTGGCACAGGCTGAGAAGCGAATCGGCGAGCTTGACCGCCTTTTCATCCGCATTTACGAGGACAATGTTGCCAGTCGGCTGGATGATGAACGCTTTGCGATGATGAGCAAGAACTATACCGAGGAACAGAAAAACCTCAAAGCCGAGGTCAAAGATCTGCAACAGCAAATCCATGAGCAGGAACAACAGGCAGAGAATATAGAGCAGTTTGTTCAGCGGGTAAAGAGGAACAGCACCCTCACGGAGCTAACGCCCTATGCCCTCAGAGAGCTTGTCAAGGCGGTCTATGTGGATGCACCTGACAAGTCCAGCGGCAAGCGCAGGCAGAAGGTACATATCGAGTACGACCTTGTGGGCTACATTCCCGTGGATGAGCTGCTAAAAGCGGAACAGGCATGACCGAAATCATGCCTGTTCCAAGAATTTTGATTTTACTGTCTTACCAGCAGGGAGCTTCACCGCTCCCTTTTTATTTTATCTCATAAGTTGTTCCTGTCATAAGATATGATTGACAATGCCTTTTGGATTCTTTTATCATCTGATTTATCCACAATAGCCGTTATCTGCGGAGTCCATTTCGCTGCAGTACATCACTACACGGTTTCTCCCCATATTCTTCGCCCTGTATAATGCAGTATCTGCATGTTTAATTGTCTCCTGATAATTTTCTTCCCTGCACTCTGCCACTCCCACCGAAATCGTAACCGTTCCGGTTTCCAGTTGTAACTGTTCCACAGCCTCGCGGATTTCCTGCGCATGTTCCTCAAATCTCCGCTCATTCTGTTTCATGATGACGATAAACTCTTCCCCTCCCCAGCGGACCAGAATCTCGTCCTCGCATAATCTGGACCTCACAGCTTCCGATACCGCAACTAATGCTTCATCTCCAGCCGAATGTCCATACATATCATTAATACGCTTAAACTTGTCCAGATCATACATTGCAATCGCAATATCCACAAACAACAGCCCATGTCCTATAGCCTCATATGGAAGTGGTGCTGCAATACCAAATGCCATAAAAATAAACAGTTCGTATACTTCTTAGCACAAAAAAGACCTATAGCAAACCACTATAGATCTTTCAGTGAGACACGGGGGATTCGAACCCCCGACAACTTGATTAAAAGTTATCTTTGTCTTTTTCACCATAATAAAAGAATCTTTTGTGTTATATGTTATTGTTTTCGATTTTAAGTTCAAAAATTTCTACTAATCTATGTTATTTCAATTTAGATATCTTTTACCCTACGTTTTTTGAATTTGATGATTCTTTTTCTTGTTCGGCTTTTGCCGCTCCGGCATTTGCCAGTAGTAAAATGCTGTCCTGCTCTCCTGGGCTGCATTGTCGGAAGTGTTCCAGAAGTTCTTGTTCCTGATCGGTTAGGGTTGGTGGTGCTTCTGGATTAAGATCTAATAGGTAGTCACTGGATATCTCTAAGTATTTGCATACTTTTATTAATATTTCGCTTCCAGGTAAAAAACCTTTTTTCCATTTTGTTGTTTGTGATTGGGCTATTCCGGTGCCTTTTGCTAGTTTGTTTAGTGTTAGATTTTTCTTTTTTAAAATCTTGTCTAGGTTTTCGTAAAACATTTCTCTCCTTTTTAGCAAAATTTTGATAATTTTCTTGACATTGTATCTCGATTTTGTTATTATACTATTAGAGGTTAACAAAATTGAGATACATTTTATTTTTACCTCTAGTATATCATAACTAAAAAATTTTTACATTAGATTTTTTCATGGAGGTGCTGAACATGAAAACAGGTCAGATTATAAGGAAAGCAGTTTTACAGTTATTACAGGAATATGAGTTTCGTGTTGCTGAGGCTAAAAAAGCATTAAACGATTTTTGTGCCTGCTCTCCTAATGATTTGGATAACTTTGACGTTTTAAACGCTAAATTTGAGGATGCCAAAAAGCATCAGTTTGATGTTGCTGATAAGTTGGCTTTTATGCTTTCGCGTTATGCGGATCAGTTGGCTTTTTCAGATGATCCGCTGGCTGAAACTTTAGATGATTTAATTGCATTGGCTGCATCCGAAGAAACTTTGACTGATCCAGTTGTCGCTCCGGAAGATTCCCATGCAGCTGATTCAGTTGTTGCTCCGGAAGATTCCCCGGTGATGTCTGCAAAATGCAGACTATGCCCGTCCTGTGTAGATGGTCGCTGCTTTTTCGTTCCGGATGTTTACGACAGTGAGTTCCCTTGCCAGTCTCCTGCCTGGGATGCTTTTTTCAAAAGCGGCGGCTCTCATGGACCAGCACCCTGACGCGCGTTCTTCTTTTTGCGCATCCTTTGTTTAAACCTTTTTAACCGACTGATACCGATTTATTGCCGAGAAAGGACAATCAAAGGTACATGTCCGCGGTCTCCGTAGTCGCTGTGTGTATGTGTAAAAGCTGCAGTTTTGTAGTCTTGTGCGTATCCTTGTGGGTAAGCTTGTTTATATCCCGGGGTAACGCGCTACAGCACACCGGGAAGTTACCTGTGGGGATCTTGCCGGGGTGCGTTATCCCGGGATATAAACAGCTTATCCATAGGATATGCATAGACAGAATGCAGTTTTTGCACATATGCATAGCGATTTTGAGAGGTAGCGGGATGGATCTGTGTTGGAGTTACGAGAAATACTCCCCCAATCGGTATCGGTTGGTACTGATAGATAAAGTTATAGGATGCGGTCATACCCTGCGCGCGGTCTGGGTGCCGGGCTATGAGAGCCGCCGCCTGATAGATATATTGCAGGCGGCCTGGTATTTAAACAGTGGCGGTAAGATCCGGAACGGTTTAGCCGATCATACGGTGTTGATTCTGGATCAGATCGCGGAATATAGAAAGGAGTCTTAACGCTGGTAAAGAAAAGTATAGCAAAATCCGTGCGGTTGACGCAGGAAGTTTATGATTACATCGAACAGCAGGCTGGGAATGGATTTAACGAAAAATTTGAAAATATAATCCTCGAAGCTAAAAAAGGTGAATCAGAGCGGAAGAAAGAACTTGCACGGCTTGACAAAGAAATTGAGAAACAGCGTAAAAAGGAAGCGTTGTTGTTTGACCAATATCGTACATTAAATTATTTTTTCAGAGATTTTTTAACAGTGCAGCATACATTAGAACGGCTTAAAAGCCAGATAGAAAAAGCTGCTGATTTAAACGGACAGATGGAGGATTAAAGATGAATAAATTTAGAATTTTTCTGTATTACTCGGGACTTGTAGACATGAAAGCAACTGAAACACGGGATGCCGTCAAGGGCGTATCCATGGAGTTTCTTTTTTACGGCGAACACGGGGAGCAGGTAGAACCTACCGTTTCCGCTGACGGAGTATCCGGAACCAGACGCGGTAAATCGTTTCTTTCGGAGGACAAGTTACATAAAGTCAGCTATGTTCCCGGTATTTACGACGGCACTTTTGAGATGACTGTCGGATCTGATGGAAAGCCAGTCCTTAAACTGGTGGATGTGGACTTTGTTGACGCTGCTGTTATTTCCCCAAAAGATTCCGGGAAAGGGGCTAAGTAATGAATGAAACCGAAATTTTGGAAAATCAGGAAACTGCTCCGGCTGCTTCTCCTACTGTTGACGGCTCTACAGAGGAAAGCCGATCAGATGATATTGTATCTTCTGAGACTGTTCAGGTGATTGATACGCCGGAAGTTCTGGCTTCAAAGATGAGTTACAATGTTGCTGTTTTATTTGTCCTGTCAATGTTGGTGGGGCTTATCATATTTCATATATTATCGCGGAGGTGGCAGACATGAATTTTGATTCAGATATGTTTGGGACATATTTGACCGTTATTGCCGCCGGAATATCCGCAGGTTTTGTTCTCGGCTTTATATCGTGGGGCATAGGCTACGCGATTTATGGCATAATTAAATTTTTTAAGATGGCTTGACCATCAGAAGGAGGTTACCTATGGAAGCTATTTCAAGTGCAATGAAGACAGCCTTTGCTACTGTCCAGACGGATGTTACATCCATGATTATCGCATCTGCGCCTTTTGCGCTGGGTATCATTGGCACAGTGCTTGCCGTAACAATCGGCATTAAAGTTTTCAAAAAGCTCACCGCGCAGGCGTAGTTTTTCGGAAAATAGTTATCACTCTAAAAAGGGTAAGGGATTTCAAGTGCCCTTACCCTTTTTTGTATCTCAATATTCACGCAGCGTCATTCGGATCAGGATTGATCTGCAGAAAAAATGAGATACATTAGAAATACTCGGAGAGTTTGCTACACACATACATTATTATTAGGATCATTATTATGATTTTTCCTGGTTCGTCCAGATCTGCTTTTTCTGGTTTCTGTTTTTGTGGTTCGGGTTTCGGCTGTGGTTGTGGTTTTTTGCCGTCCCTTCTGTAATGTTCCAGGTAATATTCCGGATCTCTTAATATGGTGTTCTGGTAGCGTCCTCTCCAATATCCTTTACTGTGTTTTTTTGGTGCGTATTTATTGTACCAGTAGTTTTTGTCCTTTTTATCGTCTGGCATAGTCATCTCCTCCTGTTTTGATTATAGCATAGACATAATTTTTATACGAGGAATTATTTATGATGCGTTTTTTTAAAAGGTTTGTTCTGATATTATTATCTTCTTTTATAGTTTGTGGTGTCATTTTTTCCAGCTATGACACTGCTAAGGCTACAGGTATGGAAGAATATTTATATGTGACGTATTGGGATATGATGAACACCCTTTATGCCATGTGCGGTTATGATATGTCGGTATCTGATACGCAGATCAACACCCATGGGGTTACTGGTAAGCAGGCGTGGAACAATTTCACGTCATTTGTTGGGAATACAGCTAAAGTTCATTGGAAGTTATACTCTGATGCCGGAAAAGCTGCTGTGAACGAACTGAAAAACCTTGTAAACACTGCTACGGAAAAGGGTATTTCTATGTCGCAGGATCTGTTTGATATGCTTAAGGATGTGTTTGGGTATCAGGCTAAATATTCAAATCAGCGGAATCAGTTTGATTGTTCTTCTAAAGCTAAAGTATATGATTTTCTTGTAAGTACTCTTGGTTGTGCTAATTATAAGAATCTTGATTATTTAGATTCTGTTGCTTCTAAAATATATGCAGACCATTCTTTATTGAGTGTGTTTGTAGAATCATCGGGTTATGCTTATGTTTTATTAGATATTCCTGAAAATACTTATTTTGGTTCAGGTGCGACAGATTATTATACTGCACCTTTAGTATATTTGGATTCTGGTGTTGAAAAGGTTTTGTATTGTGATTCTGTTACTGTCAATCCTAGCAGTTGTGAAATATTGGAACGTAAAAATAATTTAGGTGTACGTTGCAATGCGGGTGCTTATTGGCTTGTAAAAAATGGTGTATTTACTGGTGCTGATGTAGTAAGTGCGCAAGTGTCCGCTGGAGCTTGTCCGAAAGAGGTTCCCGACGTACAGCCTTGGATTAAGAGTCCAGCAATTCCGGATGAATGGCGAATTATTAAACCTGGGGAAAATCCGAAAAAAGATCCGGATGAAAAACCGGATTTTATTCCCGGAATCATTCCTTTCAAACCTAAAACACCGCAAAAACCGGATGGAACGGAAGACCCTGAAAAACCGAAGCCTGACAAAGATAAGGATAAAAAAAAGAAACCTGCTTGGAATCCTATAATTAATCCGCAAACCGGGAATGTAATTGATCCAGAAACCGGTTTAGACATTGATCCTGAAACTGGAAAGCTAATTGATCCGGAGACTGGTAAGCTGATCGACCCGGATGATGGTGGATCTGGTGGCGGTGGTGGCGGTGGCATAGCTGACAAATTAGGGAAATATGGAGATATAACGAAATTATTCCCTTTCTGTATTCCTTTTGACATTGTAAATTTGATCAAAGGCATGAGTGCAGAAAAAGCTCCGCCCGTTTTTCATTTTAAGTATTATTTTAAATCTATTAATTACACATTCAAAGTTGATGTCGATCTGTCTAAATATGCTAAATATATTAAATTGTTTCGCTATGGGATGCAGATCTTTTATATACTGGCGCTTATGTTTATGACAATCAGGATATCTAAATTATTTAGTTAGGAGTGATTTTATGCAACTACTTTACGGAATTATATTTGCCATGCTCGTGCTTTGCGTTGGTTTAGTTTTTAAAATTTTACCAACCAGTCCATTTCTTGCTTATCTTGGTGTGTCCGAGTTTAGCGAATATCTACCTTATATTAACTATTTTGTACCTATAGATGCCTTTATTGTAATATCGGAGGGCTGGCTTATCGCTGTAACGGCATGGATTATCTTGAAATTTGCCCGAAAAGCTGTGACAACTGTTACAGAAATTACACCCCTTATGTAGGAGGTTTTATGATTACTCTTTATTCTGGAACACCGGGTGCAGGGAAATCCCTGCATCTGGCATCCCGGTTATATCATTGGATGCAATACCGCCCTGCTCCGATCATCGGCAACTTCTCCTGTGATTTTAGCAGCATAAGTAAACCGAAAGGTTCTTTCCTGTATATTGATAACGCTTTCCTTACTCCTGAGCGTTTAATAACGTTTTCCCGTAACTATTCTGAATACGTGGGACGGAGAGTTAAGGAAGGAGAGATTTTGTTAGTGATCGATGAGTGCCAGATCATGTTTAATGCCAGGGAATGGGGGCAAAAGAACCGGGCTGCATGGTGTAGTTTTTTCACCCAGCATCGAAAACTTGGCTATGAGGTTATATTGGTGGCACAGTTTGACAGGATGCTTGATCGGCAGATTCGCAGCTTGATCGAATATGAGTGGGTACACCGTAAAGTCAGCAATTTTGGAGCTGCTGGAAAGCTTCTTTCCCTTTTTGCTGGTGGTAAATTATTTGTCGCGGTGAAGGTCTGGTACCCGATGAAAGAAAAAGTCGGAAGTGAATTTTTTGTGGCTCGTAAGAAATTTTATTCCATTTACGATACCTATGCTCTTTTCTCCGCTCCTAGTTGATTTATTTTGTGTATCTCAAAAAGCCGGACGTTTCCGGCACCAGGAAAAATTTTTGAGATACATTATAAGACCGGCACTCCCCGGGCAAGATGTGACGCGGGGGATTTAGGGGGACCCGCGGCGCGGCTTGCCCGGGGAGTGACCACGGGGCTGTAATACGTGGTCTGAAAAACACTCAATCAAAATCCTAAAACCCGCTACGATACTGCATTTGAGACTGATTTTGTCATTTCGTAGAATCGCGATTCTACGAAAAAATATTTTTATATGGAAGGTGGTAGTTTGCTCGATAAATTATATATCAAAAATTCTTTCGTTTTTCAGGAGTTCGACGAAGTCGAAAACAACTACTGGTTTGACTTTAAACAAAAAAAATTTCTGCATAACATTGATACATTTTATTATTCCGTCAAATTTAAACAAGATTTTACCGCAGGATCGAAAGATCTTAAGGTAAAGCACTTTCGCAAGCGGTTTGAATTACTGGGTATGGAATGGGAACGTTTAAATGATTACTCGTCAGGTGTGTCATTTTACTTCGATGGTTTACCCGGTACACTAAATTATAAACCTTTTCGGTACGCTGGATTTTACAATGTGATGCTTGAGTGTCCTGAGCTGTTTGATATCTTTTTAGCTCCAAAAGTTCCGCGGTCACAGGATAACGGTGAGTCCGTAACCTGTGAATGTGTTGTTCAGATCCGGTCATATATGCTTTGGATGTATGGTGTAAAACTTGCTTATGAACGCTCTTTTGAATATGTACAGGCTATAGCGGATTATTTTGGATTGGATATCCAATTCACTCAGGAGAATCGAATTGATTATTGTTGGCATTCCAATTACTTAAAAAATCCGGAAAAGTTCTTTACTCCGGAAAACTTCTACAAGATGCGGGTTGATCGTTTTCGTGATGCTCTCCTGCACACCAGTAAAAAGGGGTCTGAGGATTATGAAATAGACTACTTAGCACTTGGAAAGCGTTCTCAAAAGGTTTTTATTAGAATCTACTTGAAATCTAAGGAAGTGGTTGAAAAAGGTTACAAGCCTTGGTTTTTTAAAGTGTGGTTGTTTAATGGTTTGATTAATCGTTATGATCTGTACTGCTATGAATATGCTTTCTTAAAACATAGTTGGAAAGCTTTAGATTATGGTCGCTTGCAGTATTACGCGAAATTTGGTAGACAGAAACACTATGTTGAGAAATGCCGCCGGATTTTGGCAAATGAAGAGGATATATCTACAGACGATTTGCACAAACTTGCTGATCTTCTTACTCCGCCTGTGAATTTGATTATGAATGTTGAGTTTCAGACGATGCGCAGGCATACAAAAACATATGAGCTGATTCCTTTTTTTGATTATTCGAACGACTTGACCAGTCGCAGGATTTATGATTTTTTAGATAACCGGAAATTGATCTGTGATTATTTGACCAGTAAAGTTTTTCGTCTGGTAGAATTATATGAACCCGGAAAAAATAATAAAGTAAAATCGCGCCGCGATTATTGCGCATTTTGGAAAGCTCTTCGTAATTGTAAAATTACAGATTCGTTTGTTCCGCCGGAAGATCAAGCGCTTGTGCGGACATATACCAGAAAAATGAATAGTGAAGTTGTAAAAGCTCGGGCTGTAAAGGCTGCTATTACATACGGAATTTACACACGCGGAATCAATGAAGAATCACCTTTGCGAGATTGCTTTGAAGCTCTCTGTATGATGAATGATAATGATGTGCAAGATGCAATTCGTTTTAAAGAGAAAAAAATCCGCCAATTCAATTCCGATGAATTAGCGGATACGATGGAAAACGCGGTTAAGCGTTCCAGCAATTTGATGTTTATTGATAAAGATACCGGAGATATAATTTTCTCCTAATCTTGTTATAACATGGAAAAACCGAAATGTAAAGGTGAATGTTGCAAGGTTATGTTTTATCTCCAGATAAGGAGGGTTTTTATGAATGTTCAAATGGCTTTTAATTTGTTTTTGGTCGATCATGAGTCCTACTGCTCTGAACAGTCTATTGTATATTATCGGTTTAATGTGCAGAAATTTGTTGATTTTCTGTCAGATCGGATTGGATCAGCATCCGATCTGATCGAGTGTGATGTAATTTCTCGGGAGTTGGTGCTTGCATATCTTTCCCAGCTCCGGGGGACAGGATGTAAAAATACTTCTATCAATACTTATTTCAGAGCAGCAAAGGTGTTTTTAAACTATTGCATTGATGAAGGGTATTGTTCTGCTGATGTTCTCCGGAAAGTAAAATTTCTGAAAAAAGACAATGCTCCGGTGCTACCTCTTACGCAATGGGAAGTTGATGAAATTGACGGTTGTTATAATGATAAAACAGAATCCGGACTTCGTAACCTTTGCATTATCCATTTAATGCTGGATGCTGGTTTCCGTCTCGGTGATGTGGTGTCTCTGACATTTAAGGGAATCAATTTCAAACTCAATTACCTGACGATTAAAGGTAAAGGGGATAAATTCCGGACAGTGTTCCTGTGTCCGAAGTTGAAACGGATGCTTTACCATTATTTGATCAAATATCGGACTTACACACCGGAAGATGATTTTCCGGTGTTTGCTCAGGTTGGAACAGCTGAACCGATAACAGAAACGTCTGTGAAAATGGTTTTTGCCAGATTAAAAAAGAGAGCCAGTATAGATCGGCTGCATCCGCACCTGCTCCGACACACATTTGCAACGTCTTTTATTATTGGCGGTGGCAATTTGGAGTTTTTGCGTATGATGTTGGGACATAGTGATTATGCAACAACTAAAATGTATTTACATCTCGCCCAACAAGCTAAGATGTTGCACAGCGATATATACAGATTAGATCCAGTATTTTTTCAGGCTGGGTATTAAGGAGGAATTATGGATATAAAAGAATTTACTATAACATTGGATGAATATGTAGTCGTTGATCCTGTGGATGGTTTTTGCTACTTCTGGTCAAAGTCAGAATTTGAAGCGAATCTTTTTTATAAAGTCAATTGTTCGCTTCGCGCTTCTTTGCTCCATGTGTAATGTATCTCAATGTTGAATGGCTGCGGCGCTGATCAGGAAAACCGGTTTTGATTCGTGAGATACATTTTGAAATGTATTACAATTTCTTTTCCTGGCTCCGGTTGCTGCAGAAAAATTGAGATACAACGAAAAAGGACTTCCATCTCTGGAAGTCCTTACTTTTTATTTATATTAAAACATATAATAAAAAGTTCTTAGTGAGACACGGGGGATTCGAACCCCCGACAACTTGATTAAAAGTCAAGTGCTCTACCAACTGAGCTAGTATCCCATAATTTAATTTTAAAGCAAGCTGGGCTAGTTGGATTCGAACCAACGAATGCAGGAATCAAAATCCTGTGCCTTACCGCTTGGCGATAGCCCAACAATGATAGTTGCTACCGCAACAGGGTGGATACAGGGATTCGAACCCTGGGCCTCCAGAGCCACAATCTGGCGCGCTAACCAACTGCGCTATACCCACCATAGAGATGTTATCGTACCATTTAGAGCGCTAACATCGCTCGCAGGAACGCGCATGTGCTCGAAGGGATTCGAACCCCCGACCCACGGCTTAGAAGGCCGTTGCTCTATCCAGCTGAGCTACGAACACTCATCAATATCGCTTTCGCAATATCAGAGCGGGTGATGGGAATCGAACCCACGTATCCAGCTTGGAAGGCTGGTGTTCTACCATTGAACTACACCCGCATGCAGTCGGGGTGACAGGATTCGAACCTGCGACCTCCTGGTCCCAAACCAGGCGCTCTAGCCAAGCTGAGCCACACCCCGAAGGCTATGTTGTTGCGTCCGTGTTGTTTGTGTCTCATCCGTGACGCAAGATAGATTATAGTATAGCCTGGCAATAAAGTCAACAACTTTTTTGAATTTTTCAAATATTTTTTTCAATTTCCTCAATAAGCCCCAGAAACTCGGCTTTTTTCAATGCCTGCGTAGCAGATACAGAGAAAGAATATGTGCCATCCGACCAGGTTGCAATCATATAACTGCCTTTTTCCTGTCCTTTGAAAGTGACAGAATATTTTCCCACAACAATCAATTTTTCTTCTGCATAGTGCGTATAGTCACCGGAATTATCCTCCTGCCCCTGTGACTGCCGGAAACAGATACTTTGTGAATCCCAGCGATATGTGATCTCTGCCAGTCCATCCCCATATGTCACATAGGAACGATCCGTTGCTTTTTCTTTCAGCGAAGCAATATCCCTGACCGGAAAGCCCACCGCATCCGTCAGTTTTTCGGCCGATGCTACCTCCTGTGGCGCATATACGCCCTCTACCGCCGGTTTTTCTTCTCCCGGCTTTTGCGGTTTTTGCGGAATTTTCTGCCGGATCTGCGGAACTGCAAGCCCCGCCACAACAATCACTACACATGCAGCAAACGGAAGAATACGACGTGCCAGCCGCATCGGAACAATATTATTTTTCCGGGGAGAAATATCCACGCGTTCTATTTGCGATAAAATGCGTTTTTTCATTTCATCGGTCACTTCGATTTTTTCCATAATTTCATCATACTTCCCCAAAATCGTACTCCTCCTTTAAAATTTCTTTCAACTGCTGCCGTCCCCGCCGCAGATTGATGCGCACCGTTGCTTCCTTATATCCCAGAATTTTTGCGATCTGGGCTGTAGAATAGCCCTCATGGTGAAACAGATGGATCACCTCCCTGTATTTTTCCGGGAGCGCGCGTACTGCCTCCCACACAAAACGCAGATCTTCTCGCTTTTCTGCAACGAGCGTTTCCTCCAGCTCATCGGTCTGCCGGATACGATTGTAATCAATCCGGTTTTTGCTCAGGTTGGCAGCCACTTTCAGAAGCCATGCCTTCTCATGGACCGGGTTCTCCAGAACAGGCGCTGTCTGCAGATATTGTATCAGAGTCTCCTGCAGGATGTCCTCTGCATCGCTCATATTATGTAAATAAGCATATGCCATCCGCAAAATACTGTTTCCGTAATCTTTCAGAAGCTTTTCCGCTTTCTGGTTGACCGCTGCCCTCTCATCCTGTTTCTCCTGTTTTACAGCCATCTGCAACAGATGCTGTCTGCATATCCGCCAGCAGTCAGCGGCTGCAGCATGCAGCCGCTCCTGCCAGAAAATTGTCCGTTCCAGACAAATTACCATATCTTTACTCCTATTGTACCTGTTTTACGAGTCTGATCAGTGCTTTCTGGCTCATTCCTGCACTTGTATACAAAGAATAGGAATAGGTTCCGTCACTCCATACCGCAAAATTTTTCTTCTTTTCCGTTCCTTTGATCGTAACCTTTCCCTTTTTCCCTTTGACAGACACTTTCTTTGTCACATCATAGACATTGTAATCCCCACTGATATCTTTTCCCTGTGATACCAGTGCCTTACGGATCAAAATCTCCTTATCCCCGTTTTTGTAAAATACCTGCAGAACTAATCCGTCGACTGCCTGAATCATATCTTTTGTATAACCACTGATCTTTTTCGGAAGCTTTACGGAAAATCCCACTGCATTTTCTGCATCTTTCACAGAAGTGTATTCCTTCCACGGATTCGGAATCTGCTCTCCCTCCTGTGCAGAAATTACCGGTGTTTCCGGACTCTCCGCCGCAAATACACTGCCAATACCACAGGTCAATGCCGACATTGCCATCATCCCGCATAATATACATACAACCAGTTTCTTTTTCATAATAAATTACCATCCTTTCCGTATGTGTGTCACAGCTTTTTTGCTGTTCTACTTACTATACAGATCAGATGGTAAAAATGTTTCATTCTTTTTTAAATTTCTTTTTTCAGTAATTCTTTCATCGCACGCAATGCCTTGCCTCTGTGACTGATCGCATTCTTCTGTTCCGGAGAAATCGCTGCCGATGAGCATCCGTATTCATCCAGATAAAAAATCGGATCATACCCAAAGCCGTTTTCCCCTTCCGGTTCCCAGCCGATATATCCTTCCATCGTCTGACGGGTCACCAGTTCCCTTCCATCCGGAAGGACAGCCGCAATCGCACAGACAAAGCGTGCGGTACGTTTTTCTTTCGGTACGCCATCCAGACGGTCAATCAGATTTTTGTTTTTCACATCGTAAGAAGTATCCTCTCCCATATAACGGGCAGAATATACGCCCGGCTCTTTATTCAGTGCATCGATTTCCAGTCCGGAATCATCAGCCAGAACAATCGCATCCGTATGTGCAGCCACGGCCCGTGCTTTGATCTTTGCATTTTCCTCGAAAGTAGTTCCATCTTCCACAATATCCACCCTGATGCCGGCTTCCTTCATGGATACAATATGTACATCACAATCCGCCATAATCTCACGGATCTCACGCATTTTATCCTTGTTTCCCGTTGCAAAAATAATCTCTGTCAATTTAATATCCCTCCTGAAATGCTTCATTGATTGCGTTATAAATACCCTCAGCTGCCTTTTTCTGATAACTTGTACTGTTCAGCAGATCCAGTTCCTTATAATTTGTCATAAATCCTACCTCAATCAGTGCCACCGGCACCTTACTTGTGCGGATAATATAGATACTGTCTCCTTTTAGCAGCCCCCGGTTCTCACTGCCCGTTGTATCCACGACATTTTTCAGGCAAATCTCCGCCAGCTTCTTACTCGACAGCTTTGCGTCATCCGATTCGCTGTACATTACCTGGGTTCCCTTCACTTTGGTAAAGTTTCCGGTTGCATCCGAATTGTTATGTACGCTGATAAACAGATCTGCATTTGCCTTATTTGCCAGCTGAACCCTCTGATCCAGCGTCGGATTCGTATCCGATGTACGTGTATAGTACACCCTGATCCTGCGTTTATCCTCATCAAACAGTTTTTTCAACTGCTGTACGATCGCCAGATTAAGGCTTTTTTCAGAAATTCCAAGTTTTACGGCACCTGCTGCGTGGCTTCCGTGTCCGGCATCCACCACAATGACTTTATCATAGATATCGTGCGGATCAATAAAATCAAGGTAAAGGCTTCCCTTTTTGAACCGGTTTTTCAGTTCATACACCTGATCCAGCTGAAGTGCGATCACGCCCTCTTCCTTATCCTTATAATAAGCCATGGATGCTATATGATCACTGCTTCCCTTGATGGCATACTGCTCGAAATAATCATCCACACCGCCCGCAAATTTGATATAAATGGTCTGCGTCACATAATCATTTTCAATTTCTACATCTGCTTTTGAAATTCCCTCCGGTAGAGCAATCTTAAGCTGCGCGTTCAAATCCTTTGACTGCTCCACCACCGCTTTCGGATTCGCCGTTGTAGCGATCAGATTTCCTCCGCCGACTTCCTTTTGCTGCTCGGCTGCCAGAACAGCCCGTTCATGTATATCCGGGAAAAAGAAAACCGACACGCAGACAATCACCGTCAGGATTCCCGACAGTACTGTCACCCACTTTAAAACGATTTCGTCCATCTTAATCCCTCGTAAATGCTTTAATGCAAAGATTGCAATCCTTTTTCTCTTTTACGTTTACAAAGTTTTTTCCATTTAAACTGATATAACCCTCTCCGTCATCCAGATCCACACCCTGTAAAATTTTCTCTCCGGTATCATATTCGATTGCCATCGGATGTTTGGTTCCGGGTGTTTTCAGGTATACCAGCACGGCATAACGTTCCCCTTTTTTCAGAGAAACCTTTGTATCAAAATCAACGGTGTAATATCCCGCTTTCTGTAACGTTCCGGATGCAAGCTGTTCTCTCTGCGCAAAAGACTTCTCATTTTCAAAATCGTGCACCACATAAACTTCATACTGTGTGTTTGCACCGGTCGCATAAAAAGAAGCAGCAGACAATGTTTCGGCCCCTTTTGCCTCAAACACATTCGCCCCGTAAATCTGGTCACTGTCATATCCTAATTTTCCAACCCAGCCGCACAGATCACTCTGATAGATGTGATCATAATTATGTACATCATCTACCCGCGTATATGCCACATTATGCGTGCCAATATTCGTATCGTAGTAGGACACATAGAAAATTCCGTTTTCTCCAAATCCATCTCCCCAGCTATTCTGGCAGATAAACGCACCGTCTCCCTCCAGCGGAGTATTGAAATTGGATCTCGAATAATTGTCATCCCATCCAATGATCACTACATCATGATTCGGTTTTTCCGTACCAATATAACAGTACGCACTTGTATTCTGATTATAATACACCGAACTCCCCTGTGAACTTCTTATGGTACTGTAAAGGGAAGATTCCACACCGCCATATTTAAATACCGCTTCTTTTATTCCTTCGTAATCTTTACCGTCAATAACCTGCATTTCCTGCACATGACGCACTGCTTTCAGCGAATCATCCGTCATCCCGTCCCCATACGGATCGTCCTTCTCATAGACCGGTCCCTGCCATGCTGCCAGATAAGCCATTCCCATGGTATATTCTCCGCCATCATACTGATTGGCATGAAAAGAATTGCTCATACTCATATGGTCCACGGAAAAATTAACTTTTTCCTCCGGTCGCAGGGAAGACTCCAAAGCACTGGTTGCGGCAAACGCCCAGCACGTACCATAGGAACCCTGATTGTATATCGTTGATACCCGGTCACGCTCCCTTAAATCATAGGAAGCCGGAACAATCGCAGAAGTATCTTTATCGGATGCCGTAATTGTATTACTTGCGATATCGAAACTGCAACTGTAACCTAACAGGTTGGACAGATCTTCCAGACTGACAACCAGCTGGCCTCTGACTTCCTTTAAAGCGGATGAAATATCTACTACATCCCCATTTAAATACGCCTTTTTCTGACCCACATCCATCGATACGGACTGACTGTGTTTTTCCACCAGAAGACGTTTTTTATCGTACACATGTGCACTGCAATTCAGCGCATCCCGCAACATGCTGACAGGAACCATAATATTGCGGTTTTTGTCCATGTAAAATTTCGATTTACTGTTATTGTAAGTCTGGTTATCGATTACGGCATGAATGGTCTGCCCGTTGACTTCCTTTGCCACCATCGGATTCCATACCTGTGTATCCAGTTCTCCTCCGCGGAACCGTCCCACCTGTGCATTGTCCACGCCCAGAATCTGAAATTTTAAAATAAAAACCAGCGCCAGCACAATTGTAAACGCAATATACCGTTTCGAGTATTTCATATATTACTGCTGTTCCTTCCTTTCGATCGTTTTCTCTGCTGCTTCTCTGCGTTTCGACGGTTTTGGCCCCATAAACTGATAAAAATAGGTTTTTATCATACCATTATAAATCTTTCTGTTTTTATCTGCCTTTCTTCCTATATAACGCTCCGCATCCTCATAACTGGTAATCATATACAGTGACCAGCTGTCAAGTCCTGCATAAGCCTGTCCGATCTGCGTATACAGCTCCGGAAGATCCTCTTTCTCCTCGAGGCGCTCTCCATACGGCGGATTTGTAATGACAAACCCATATTTTTTCGGATGATGCAGATCCGCAACCGCTCTCTGCTGAAAATGAATCAGATGATCCACGCCCGCACGCTTTGCATTCTCTCTGGCTGCTTTCACCACTTCCGCATCGATATCATATCCCTGAATATCTACCTGGATATCTGCATCCATAAGATCCTGTGCCTCTTCTACCGTGTCATACCACAACTGTTTCGGAATCAGATTTTTCCATTGCTCTGCGGTAAACTGCCGGTTCATTCCCGGTGCAATATTTGCTGCAATCATGGCTGCCTCAATCGGGAACGTTCCACTTCCGCAAAACGGATCTACCAGAATACGGTCCTTTTTCCACGGTGTCAGCATAATCAGTGCTGCTGCCAGCGTCTCCGTCAGCGGAGCCTTGCTGGTCATCAGACGATAGCCTCTCTTGTGCAGGGAATCCCCGGAAGTATCCAGTGTAACCATTACCTCATCCTTTAACAGGAAAATGCGTACCGGATAAGGTGCTCCATCCTCCGGAAACCAGTTCAGCCGGTATACATTCTTCAGACGCTCTACCATCGCCTTTTTTGCAATTGACTGAATATCCGACGGACTGAACAGTTTACTTTTAATAGAAGATGCCTTTTTTACCCAGAATTTTCCATCCTTTGGAATATAGTCTTCCCAAGGCAGAGCTTTTATCCCCTCAAACAGTTCATCAAATGTTGTTGCCCTAAAACGTCCTACCTGCAACAGCACTCTTTCTGCACTGCGAAGGAATATATTTGCACGGCATATGGCTTCCGCATCTCCCGCAAATGTCACTCTGCCATCTTCTACTCTTGTAATTTCATATCCTAAATCATAAATTTCTCTTTTTGTTACCGCCTCGAGTCCAAAATGACACGGTACAACCAATTCATATGTATCCATAAATGTTCTCTTTTCTACTATAATGTATTGCATGGTCTGCAGTTCTATTGTTACATATTCTCACGATTTTTAAAATAGTTTTTCGAAATTTTTTTCATCGCCTCATAACCACCAACCACACTTGCCACATGATACCCCTGTTCCCCAAGCATACGCGCCATCTGCATGCTTCCTCCCCCATGGTCGCAGTACAAAATCAGCTTGCGGTTTTTCGGCAGACGGGCAGTTCCTCGTTCCAGCTGATCATACGGATAGCTGACGGCCCCCGGCCAGTGTTCCCTCTCATACTCTTTCCTGTCACGGATATCAATTACCAGTGCCCTGCTCTCCCTTTGTTTCTGCCTCAGCTGCGATGCGTAAATCAGTTCAAAATCTTTCACAATATCCTCCAGAATATGCCGTTTTCATTAAAAAACAGATTACACGCTGTCCTTCGTGTAATCTGTTTTTTATTATATTATGCAATTTTATGCATTTTGTTTCTGCCTAGCGCATATTATCAGATGCGGAATCAGACACATCTCCTGCCTTATCTGATACCCTGTCTTCTGTCTTGTCTGATGTCTTATTCACAGATTTATTGGATGTTCTGTTTTCAGACTTGTTGGAATAACAATCAGAGACACGATTGCTTCCGCTGCGATTTGTTGCACTGTTTGTTCCTGTACTGTTTTTTGACATACTTTTTCCTCCTTTAACGTTTCCCCAAAAACTGCATGGTTCAACGAATACAATTATTTAGTACAGGAATAGTTTCTCAACTTTTCGAGAAAATATTCATTATTTGATTGCAATCCATACCGCAATCCATTATAATAACTTTTGAAAAGAAGTTTTTTCTTCTTTTCAATGTTATACCTCTTATTAATTATTTATACTCCCCTCAAAAGAGCCGGTCAGACGACCGGCTCTTTTACTTTCTTCATATGCTTTCATTTATATTTATGCATTCATTTCCCGTTTGATAGCCGCACCAAAGGCTACTTTTGACAGTGGAAACTTATAAAACAGCTTCATAAGTCCATACTGTATCACTCCTCCGGTCAGAACCAGTACAATATCTGCCACAATAGCCACCAGTGGATGAATGAATCCCTTTGGGATAAAAAAATGCAATCCGATTTCCAAAAGCATTCCGGCTCCAAATATAAGATGGATGGAAGATATTCTCCCTGTGCATATTTACCGGCCAGGATATCTGTCCGAAACTGATTGGCAATCTGCATATAAATCTGTCAACCTTATACTTCCATTTTATGATTTTGTTTTCTTCGCACCCGGCTCAGATGCTGTTCAAAATATCCTTTATTGATAAATTCTGCCAGCGCATACTGTTCTAATACCGGTACGGTACAGGAAAATCCGCCGGAAGTTTTTTTGTAACGTTCCATCAGTCTCTCCGGCAAAATCATATATCCCATACGAATGGACGGTGACAGACTTTTAGAAAATGTATTGATATATATGACCGAACTGCTGTCATCCAGCATAAACAATGTCTCTACCGGCTTACCAGGCATGAAGAACTCACTGTCAAAATCATCTTCCACAATAAAATGATGTTTTTCTCTTGCCCATTCAAGATATTCGTATCGCTTCCCTATGGTTGCCGTAACCCCGGACGGAAAACTGTGAAACGGTGTCACGTGCAGCACATCCGCCCTTGTCTGTGCCAGCACATCACTCCTGATTCCATCTTCCCCCATAGGCAGCATTTCACAGACCGCACCCGTTCCCTCATAGACTTTCCGGATCTGATGATAGGACGGATCTTCAATTCCATAAATCTTATCCGCTCCAAGAATACGCACAACTGTACCATACAGATGTTCTGCTCCCGATCCGATAATAATCTGTTCCGGCTGTGCAAATAATCCACGATAACGCAGCAGATAGGATGCAATACTGTTTCGCAGAATCGCACAGCCCTCATTTGGTGAACGATACAGCAATTCTTCTCCATATTCTGTAATAACACTTCGCACGGTCTTAAAATACAGGGAATATGGAAAGCTGGAAAGTGCTGCATTCTGCAATCGTCCATCTTCGATTTCTTCCGGTATCTCGGGAAGCATATGCAGTTGCTGATTCTGCTCTTTCATTTCTCCGATTACATGTATTTCACATACATAATATCCACTGCGTTCTCTCGGTTCTATATACCCTTCATCTTTTAACATCTGATACGCATTCTCTACCGTGATCAGACTGATTCCGAGGTGTTCCGCCAGACTTCTCTTGGATGGAAGTTTTTCTCCTTTTTTCAGTTTTCCACGCTCAATATCCCGTCGGATCATTTTATATATATAATAATATTTCGGTTCATCATTTCTCTGTTCCAGATTGTAAGTAAGCATATTCTTCTCCCGTCATTTTCTTTTATATTTGAACTTTTACGTGCTGGAATACTAAAAAAGGAGTAAGACTTACGTCTTGCTCCTTTTTTCATACGTGCGCGAGAGGATTCGAACCCCCGACACCTTGGTCCGTAGCCAAGTGCTCTATCCAGCTGAGCTACGCACACATATTTACTTAACACTATAAATCATAGTGTAATGCCGGCGACCGGAATCGAACCGGTACTGTGTCACCACAACAGGATTTTAAGTCCTGCGCGTCTGCCAGTTCCGCCACGCCGGCATGAATGGGACCTACAGGGCTCGAACCTGTGACCCTCTGCTTGTAAGGCAGATGCTCTCCCAGCTGAGCTAAGATCCCATACCGTAATTGTAAAACAATTACTAAAACGACCCAGACGGGACTCGAACCCGTGACCTCCGCCGTGACAGGGCGGCGCTCTAACCAACTGAGCCACTAGGCCAGATCGTTGAACATTATAACATATATTATCGAGTATTTCAAGTAAAAAAATGGACCATCGGGGACTCGAACCCAGGACCGACCGGTTATGAGCCGGTTGCTCTAACCAACTGAGCTAATGGTCCAAAAAAGAAAAAGCCGATGATCGGACTCGAACCGATAACCTGCTGATTACAAATCAGCTGCTCTGCCAATTGAGCCACATCGGCGAATAAGCTCTTTTGATGCTCAGCTGAGTATCAGCTTTACAGTCAGTGACTCCAACGGGAATCGAACCCGTGTTACCGCCGTGAAAGGGCGATGTCTTAACCGCTTGACCATGGAGCCATATTTATCTCTTACATAAGAACATCTTACATAAAATAACTCCCCGAGTAGGGCTCGAACCTACAACAACTCGGTTAACAGCCGAGTGCTCTACCATTGAGCTATCGAGGATTATCAATTGAAAGTATATACTTTCAAAACTTCATACAGATTTAACCGCTTTTTAATCAAGCCCTCGACCTATTAGTAACAGTCAGCTCCATGTGTTGCCACACTTCCACCTCTGCCCTATCTACCTTGTAGTCTTCAAGGGGTCTTACTCCCGAAGGAGGGATATCTCATCTTGAGGGGGGCTTCACGCTTAGATGCCTTCAGCGTTTATCCCTTCCGGACTTGGCTACTCTGCCATGCCGTTGGTCGACAACAGATACACCAGTGGTCCGTCCATCCCGGTCCTCTCGTACTAAGGACAGCTCCTCTCAAATATCCTCCGCCCGCGCCGGATAGGGACCGAACTGTCTCACGACGTTCTGAACCCAGCTCGCGTACCG
>OWIC01000124.1_pt1 | contig 71850 bp, 58 predicted proteins | sample 1732791 | NCBI WGS metagenome assembly OWIC01 (sample SAMN05065754, study PRJEB22554) | human gut metagenome | biome: ENVO:2100002; feature: ENVO:00000062; material: ENVO:00002003 | host: Homo sapiens | place: USA
TAGATACCAATATATTTCAAGATAAGACGGCGGTTTACTATACGTTGGGGTGCAAACTGAACTTCTCGGAGACCTCTACTATCGGTAAAATTTTGCGGGAAGCGGGCGTACGTACGGCGCGCAAGGGTGAGAAAGCGGATATTTGTGTAGTGAATACCTGCTCGGTGACGGAAGTGGCAGACAAGAAGTGCCGCCAGGCCATCCACAAACTGGTGAAGCAACATCCGGGTGCATTTGTCGTGGTGACCGGTTGCTATGCCCAGCTGAAACCGGAGACGGTGGCAAAGATAGAAGGTGTGGACGTCGTGCTGGGAGCCGAGCAGAAGAAGGACCTGCTCCACTACCTGGGCAATCTACAGAAGCACGAGACCGGCGAGGCCTACACTTCCGCTTTGAAGGATATACGTTCGTTTGCCCCGTCTTGTTCGCGTGGCGACCGGACACGCTTCTTCCTGAAAGTGCAGGACGGCTGCGATTATTATTGTTCCTATTGCACCATTCCCTTTGCCCGCGGACGTAGCCGTAACGGCAGCATTGCTTCTATGGTGGAGCAGGCCAGCCAGGCGGCTGCCGAAGGTGGAAAGGAAATTGTATTGACCGGCGTCAATATCGGAGACTTCGGCAAGTCTACCGGTGAGACTTTCTTCGACTTGGTGAAGGCGCTGGACGAGGTGAAAGGCATTGAGCGTTACCGCATATCCTCCATCGAGCCGAATCTGCTGACAGATGAAATCATAGAATACGTGTCCCGTTCCCGGCGTTTCATGCCTCATTTCCATATACCGCTGCAGTCGGGCAGTGACGAGGTGCTGAAGCTGATGCGACGCCGTTACGATACCGCCTTGTTTGCCTCGAAGATAAAGAAGATAAAGGAAGTGATGCCCGATTCCTTTATAGGGGTAGACGTGATTGTGGGTACCCGTGGAGAGACGGAGGAGTATTTCGGGCAGGCTTATGAGTTTATCAAGAGCCTGGACGTGACGCAGCTCCATGTCTTCAGCTATTCGGAGCGTCCCGGCACGCAGGCCTTGAAGATAGACCACGTGGTGGCACCCGAAGAAAAGCACCGCAGGAGCCAGCAATTGCTGGAGCTTTCGGACGAAAAGACCCGTGCTTTTTATGCGCGCCATATCGGGCAGACGATGCCGGTGTTGCTGGAACGTCCCAAACCCGGACTGCCGATGCACGGCTTCACTCCCAATTATATCCGTGTGGAAGTCCCTCATGATGCTGCCTTGGACAACCAGCTCGTGTCTGTGCGCCTGGGCGATTTCAATGCCGACGGCACCGCACTCTTGGGAGTAATGGAATGAGGAATGCCGCCTTTGCAACAAATAACTCATAACTTATAACTCATAACTGACGAAGTGAAATCAAAAATTGTCTATTGGTTGACTTATGCGGGCATGTGGCTTGTGGCACTTCTGCCTTTCCGGGCGCTTTATGCATTGTCCGACGGGCTGTACTTCCTGATGCGCCACGTCGTGCATTATCGGAAGAAAGTCGTTCGCCGCAACCTTCGCAATTCCTTTCCGGAGAAGTCGGAAACCGAATTGATGGAGATAGAGCGCAAGTTCTACCATTATATCTGCGACTATATGCTGGAAGAGGTGAAGATGCTGCGCATGTCTTTCGAGGAGCTCTGCCGCCGGATGAAGTATGATAATAAGGAAGAATACCTTGCCATGATAGAGAAGCATGGAGGCATTGTACTGTTGATTCCCCATTATGCCAATTTTGAGTGGATTATAGGCATGGGGGCCATCATGCATCCGGGCGACATCCCGGTGCAGGTGTACAAACCGCTAAGCAATAAGTATCTGGACGAGATGTTTAAGCATATCCGCGCCCGGTTCGGAGGATACAATGTGGCGAAACATTCCACGGCACGCGAAGTGATAAAGCTTCGCCGTGAAGGCAGGCGGATAGCCATCGGCCTGATTACAGACCAGTCGCCCAACCGCAGCGAGGCCCATTATTGGACCACTTTCTTGAATCAGGACACCGTGTTCATGGATGGCGCCGAGCGCATTGCCAAGCTGATGGACTTCCCCGTCTTTTATTGTGAATTGGAACGGACATCCAGGGGATATTGCAAAGTGCTCTTCGATTTGGTTACCGAAACTCCCAAGCAGACGGCGGATGGCGAGATAACCGAGTGCTTCGCCCGTCGTCTGGAGCAGACCATCCGGCGCGAACCGGCTTATTGGTTCTGGTCTCATAAACGCTGGAAAAATAAACGAAAAGAATCTGTGCAACATGGATAAGATTGCTGTTGTCATATTGAATTGGAACGGATGTGATATGCTCCGTTCCTTCCTTCCCTCTGTTGTGCGTTTTTCGGGGGCGGATGGTGCTGTGGTGTATGTGGCGGACAATGGCTCTACGGATGCTTCTGTGGCAATGCTCCGTCGCGAGTTTCCTTCTGTGCACTTGATTCTGCTGGAAGAGAACCACGGTTTTGCCGACGGATACAATCTAGCATTGAAGCAAGTGGAGGCAGAATATGTAGTGCTGCTCAATTCCGATGTAGAGGTCACCGAGCACTGGCTTGTCCCGTTGGCAGAGTATATGGATGCCTATCCGGAGACGGCCGCTTGCCAGCCGAAGATACGCAGTTGGCGTAACAAGGGGCAGTTTGAGTATGCCGGAGCTGCGGGAGGTTTCATCGACCGCTATGGCTATCCCTTCTGCCGCGGCCGTATTATGGGCGTGGTAGAAGAGGACAAGGGGCAATACGACACGGTGATACCCATTTTCTGGGCTACGGGGGCGGCTCTGTTCATCCGTCTGGCAGACTACCGGAAAGCGGGTGGGCTGGACGGACGTTTTTTTGCCCACATGGAGGAGATAGATTTATGTTGGCGGCTTCGTGCCCGTGGCAGACAGTTGGCATGTATACCGCAGAGTGTGGTATTTCATGTGGGAGGGGCCACTTTGAAGAAGGAGAATCCGCGCAAGACCTTCCTCAATTTTCGTAATAACCTTGTCATGCTTTATAAGAATCTGCCGCAGGAGGACTTGGCGTCCGTGATGCGTGTACGTGCGGTGCTCGATTATGTGGCTGCGTTCAGTTTCATGCTGAAAGGCCAGTTACCCAATGCTTTGGCCGTATTCCGTGCGCGCCGTGCCTACCACTCCCTCCGCACTTCATTAGCAGCGTCCCGCAAAGAGAATCTGAAAAAAACTACGCTTGCCGTAATACCGGAACGGACAAAAAACAGTATATTGGCGCAGTTTTATCTGCATGGAAAGAAATTCTTTTCCCAATTGTAGGAACTGTTGCCTTTTATAATTGTTCAATCTATTAAAGGTTTTGAATTATGGAAAAACTAGTTAGAAAAATCGGATTAGTGGCACACGACGCCATGAAGAAAGACCTCATCGAGTGGGTACTGTGGAACTCGGAATTGCTGATGGGGCATAAATTCTATTGTACGGGCACCACGGGTACCCTTATCCTCGAAGCCCTCCGGGAGAAACATCCTGATGTGGAGTGGGATTTCACTATCCTTAAATCCGGTCCTTTGGGCGGTGACCAGCAGATGGGCTCGCGCATTGTGGACGGAGAGATTGACTATCTTTTCTTTTTCACCGACCCGATGACCCTTCAGCCGCACGATACGGATGTGAAGGCGTTGACCCGCCTTGCCGGTGTGGAGAACATCGTGTTCTGCTGCAACCGCAGTACGGCAGACCATATCATTTCCAGCCCGTTGTTTGTCGACCCGACGTATGAACGCACTGTTCCCGATTACAGCAACTACACCAAGCGGTTTGCAAATAAGCCGGTGGTGGCCGAAGCGGTGGAATCGGCAAAGAAGCGGAAACGGCAAAAATAAGGATGAAACTCGGTTCTACTGGGCATTCTTAATCTATCGCTACCCTTCGTTCATGGACAGCCCACACTGGTGCGATAGCCCACCCTTGCCGTTTGAAGTCATAGAGTTGCACAATAATGGTGTTGGTGAATCTGCCCATTCTATGTCGTTGAGGTATTGGTAGGGGAAGCGGAACTCTGTGAGGTTTATTTTCAATAGTTCATTCCTTCTGAAGTCTGCATAGTTGTATGGGTTTGTAAAGTCGTAAGGGGTGGGCAGGTAGAGGGCATTTCTCCAATGAAACTCGGAGCTGTATTTGATAGCAAGCGGCCGGTAGCAGGAAGAGAGCGACGATGGGGAGTAATGCCAGTCGTTGTATAGCGTTTCTCATTGACTTTTTGTTGATGATGGGGCAAAGGTACGGAATATTGGTATCAATGGTTGTATTCTACGGCAGAAAAGTTGCTGCATGCTCACTGCAGAACTTCTGTATACATTTTGCAGTGCTACTGCATATCTGTTGCAGCGTTACTGCAAAGCTGTTGCAGTACTACTGCAAATATATGTGCAGTGTTACTGCAAACCGTTTGCAGCGCCACTGCAAAAAGCATGCAGTGTCTTTGCAGTGGGAAGTGTCTGTGTATCAATAGTGAATGGGGTGATTCGGCAATCTGTCATTCTCCGCGGCGTTGGCATATTTCCACTCCTGCAGCCTCTATATCCGCGCCCATCGGTGGATTGCGCTTTGCCAGCTTGAGGGTTATTTCTTCTATCTGTGGGAAGTCGTGGAACAATCGGTTTATAATTCGCCCGCATACATGTTCCAATAGTTTGGAAGGAATGTCCATCTCTGCCTTCACAGCTGTATGTACATCGGCATAGCTCACGGTGTCGGCTACGTCGTCCGTTTCTGCCGCACGCCGGATATCAACTTGCAGGCGCAGGCTGACGGTAAACTCATTGCCTACCACGGTTTCTTGTTCGCCCACGCCGTGATGGGCGAAGAAGCGAAGCGTGTCAAGGAAAATATAACTGGTCATTACTTGTAGATTGTTTTCTGCAAACTTACTGATATTTTGTGGTACGGGCAAATCAGTATCCGGTTATTACGATTCAGGTTGCGGATTGTATTCTGTAAAATATAAAAATAGCGCGAAATTGTTTTTTATAGAATACAATTATGTGAGGGTCGGAATGAACTTATCGAATTATTTTAGGCACGGAATTATACGGGTTATCACGGTTACTTTCAATATTATCCGTGATTGTCCATGTAATCCGTGCCTAAAATAATACTTTGCTAAGAATCCTTTCTTATCTTCCGGTGCTTTCTATCATGCTCCTTATTTTCTCGTTCAGGCTTTCTGCCTTCATCAGTTGTTCCAGTGTCAGGTGCATGCGCCAGCGCCAGTAGTGCCGCGGGTTGGCAGGAATATTGATGCGTTCTTCCTGCACGTTCGGGTTGCGCCATTTGCCGTCCATGGACATCCAGTCTTGCAGGGAGAGGATGCAGAGGATGGAGTTGCTATGGAGGTGATTGCGAACCACTTCTTCGCAGAGCTCCGGCGTGGCCGTTGCCGGTGCGGCACCGTAGTGCCCGAGCATGGTGTTGTAGTAACGCTGCGTCTGTTGGAAGTCTTCTTCCCACCAGCCGCGCAGGGTAGACATGTCGTGCGTGGAGATGGTGCAGACCGAACGGTATGGATACCAGTCTGTGTGGCCGAATTCTTGTTTCGGGTCTTTCGGCATACGTTGTATCTCCAGGGAAAGGATACGCAGGTCGTTCATCACCCATGCCACGCAATCGGGAATCATGCCTAAGTCCTCACCGCATACCAGCATGCGCGTGGACTGTGTCAGTTGCGGCAGTTTCTTCATGGCTTGCTGTCCCCAGAAGTCGTTGTGGCGGTGATAGTAGTACTGGTCATACAGCCGGTTGAAGGCAGCCTTTTCCCAATCGTTCAGTGCGCGGTAGATGTAGTCGTGCTGCACGCCGATGCGCGGATGGTATTCGTGCGGATTGTTGCGGTCGGGCACGAACAGCACATCGCTGATAAGGGCGTAAAGCCCGTCACGAATCCAGATGCTGTCATCGTCCGTTTTTCCGGCAAAGTAGGCTTCCACCTTGCGCTGGGTGTCGAACTCGGGACGCATGCGGTAAACCTCCCACGTGTCTGTCGGCTCTATGAAGGTCTGTTTCACATAGTCTGTATGCGGGCCGAAGATTTGTCCGAGGAAGTACTCATGGATATAGGGCTTCAGGAAGAAGTCTTCGCGGAATGCCAGCCCGTAGCTTTCTATCTCCTCGCGCGTCATGGGCAGGGCGGGGACGAATTGTCCCAACAGCCCGTGTACGGCGTGCATCGGTATCTCCCAAATGCGGAAGAAGCCGAGGATGTGGTCTATGCGGTAGGCATCGAAGTATTCTGCCATTTTGTGGAAACGTTTCATCCACCAGGCATAACCGTCTTTTTCCATGACATCCCAGTTGTAGGTGGGGAGGCCCCAGTTCTGTCCGTTCACGGAGAAGTCGTCGGGCGGTGCACCAGCTTGGCCGTTCAGGTTGAAGTAGTGGGGTTCCTTCCAGGCTTCCACACTGTTGCGGCTGATGCCGATGGGGATGTCGCCTTTCAGCACTACGCCGTTGGCGCGCGCATGTTCGGTGGCGGCAAGCAGTTGCAGGTGCAGATTGAACTGGATGTAGTAGTAGATGGCAATATGCGGATAGTCGGCAGAGTCCGGCCGGCACAATGTCTCTATCTCCTTGGCATCGTAGGTGGCATACTTGGGCCACTCGCGGAAATTCGGGGTCTTGTAGGCATCACGCAGGTAGCTGAAGACGGCATATGGCTGCAACCATTCCTTGTTGGCTTCGTAGAAATTACGGAAAGCATCCGATGCCAGCACCTTTTCCCCTTCCTGCTTGAAGATGAGGTGGAAGTATTCCCACTTTGTCTTGTTCACAGCTTCGTAGTCTACGGCGGGCAGGGCATTCAGTTCTTTCTGGCGTTTGTTGAATTCGGCCATCACCTTCTTGTCCTTCAAGCTGCCCAACTGCTTCAGGTCGGCGTACATGGGATGGAAGGCATAGATGGAGATGCTACTGTAAGGGTAGGAGTCTGTCCAGGTATGCGTCATGGTAGTGTCGTTGATGGGCAGAATCTGCACTGCCTTCTGATTGGTGGCAACTGCCCAGTCAATCATGCGCTTCAAGTCGCCGAAATCGCCTACACCGAAGCTTTTCTCGGAGCGTAGGGAGAATACGGGTACGGCTACTCCGGAACCTTTCCATGCAGGAAGATTGAAGTATACATAACGGTCGCCGACAGCCAGCGTTTCGTTGGCGGCTATCTGCGGGTCGGCCATATAACGGTTGGGATTGTTCTCCCAGGCCACGGCACGGCGCTCTTTCTTGTTGTAAAGGACGAATTTATACTCCAGCGGGAAGCTGATTTTACCGGCATCCACTTCTACCTGCCATTCGGGGAAGTCGATGTCGCTCATAAGGGCAGCTTTGTCCGGGTTCCAGTCACCCAGCGCCTTCTGGTTTCCGCAGAGTGCCAGGCAATGGTCGCTGTCTATGCAGGGGGCGTACGCCTTTATCAGCAACCCCTTTTTGTAGCTTTTCGGGGCGGCACTGCGTTCGCGATGCGCCAGCAGGGATTCTGTGAAAGCGGATGTATAAAAATACTGCTGCTCGGGCAGATTCTTCCAACAATCTTCTATGCGGTAAACTTTCTTCGGATTGTCTGCAACGTGCAGGATGCGTGGCAGGCTGTTCCACTCTGTCCGTATGGTTCTGCCATCTCGATAGATGTGGTAACTGTATTCGACGCTTCCATTACCGGGAATCTGGATATCCACTTCCGCGGTCCAGTGAATGCCGTCTACAGTGTGCAGGGGGGTGGCTTTGTTGGGCTGGTTGTTGCCAAGTTCCGGGATGGAACCCAGGACTCTGACTTCTTCACCCCAGCTGGTGCGATACTCGATATTGAATATTAGTGTCATATTATATTAGATTTAGAAATAGCAATAGCTGCAATGATTATGCAAGTATAGAAATTATTCCTCATAATCATGCAGCTACCGTTATCTAAGTCATTTAAATTCCTATGCAAACGTTTGTGCTTGCCGTGGGATTATCCACAGCGAGAAGCTCCGCACGTCTTGCAGATGAGGCAACCTTCTTGGTAAACCAGTGTTTCGTTACCGCAGTTGGGGCATTTCTTGCCTTTGGCTTCCGTGCCGTCCTGGATGTATTTCTTCAGGGCGCGTTCCACACCGTTCTTCCAGGTGTTGATGTTTTCGCTGTCCAGTTGCAGTGAACCTACCAGCTTGATGACCTGCTCGATAGGCATGCGGTAGCGCAATACACCGGAAATCAGCTTGGCATAGTTCCAATACTCTTTGTTGAACTTCTCGGACAGACCCTCGATGGTGACTTTGTATCCGCGCTTGTTCTCGAACTGGAAGTCGTAACGCTTGTTTCCGTGCTCATCCACATTCTTGATGATGTGGCCCGACACCACATTCTTCGGCAGGATGATGCCTTCATCATCATCCAGCACACCGGTGAATATTTCGTAGGGATGATTGTCCAGCAAGCCGACGAATGCCACCCATTTCTCCTTGTTGTTCTGGAAGCGGACAACGTCTGCATCCAATATTCTGGGACGTGTTTCAACGACCGTAGGCGGTTTGCACGGGGGAAGTTCGGACTTCTTGTCACTCTTGGTAGAGATGAGCACGCCGGAACGCGAACCGTCGCGGTAAACCGTACAGCCCTTGCAGCCGGATTTCCATGCTTCTACATACAGACGGTTCACGAGGTCTTCGTCTACGTCGTTCGGCAGGTTGATGGTTACGCTGATAGAGTGATCCACCCATTTTTGGATACGTCCCTGCATCTTGACTTTCATCAGCCAGTCCACGTCGTTGGAGGTTGCTTTATAATAAGGTGATTTCTCTACCAGGGCATCCACTTCTTCCTGCGTGTAGCGTTTGGCGGGGTTGTATCCTTGTGCTTCCATCCAAGTCACGAACTTGGGGTGGAACACGATATATTCTTCAAAGGCATCTCCGGTTTCGTCGATGAAGTCCACATGGACGTTCGTATCGTTGGGATTCACTTTGCGGCGGCGCTTGTACACGGGCAGGAATACGGGCTCGATACCGGAGGTGGTTTGAGTCATCAGGCTGGTGGTGCCGGTCGGGGCGATGGTCAGACAGGCAATGTTGCGGCGTCCGTACTTCTTCATCTCCTCGTACATTTCCGGGTCAGCTTCACGCAGGCGGTTGATGAACGGGTTGTTCTTTTCGCGTTCTGTATCGTACACCTCGAATGCGCCGCGTTCTTTGGCCATTTCTATGGAGGAGCGATAGGCGTTGAGTGCCACCGTCTTGTGTACTTGCTCCGAGAATTCGGTTGCCTCTTCAGTGCCATAACGCAATCCCAGGGCGGCAAGCATGTCGCCTTCTGCCGTGATGCCTACACCGGTACGGCGGCCTTGGGCGCTTTTCTTGTAAATCTTCTGCCACAAAACGCGTTCTGTATGTTTCACGTCTTCACTTTCGGGGTCGGCATCTATCTTGCTCATGATGCGCTCTATCTTCTCCAGTTCAAGGTCGATGATATCGTCCATGATGCGTTGGGCCAAAGCTACATGCTTCTTGAATAGCTCAAAGTCAAAGTAGGCGTCCGGCTTGAACGGATTGACCACGTATGAGTAAAGGTTGATGGCGAGCAGACGGCAGGAGTCGTACGGGCACAGTGGAATTTCGCCGCATGGATTGGTGGATACGGTACGGTAGCCCAGGTCTGCATAGCAGTCGGGCACGGATTCCTTTAATATGGTATCCCAGAACAATACACCGGGTTCTGCCGATTTCCATGCATTGTGCACAATCTTTTTCCATAATGCGGATGCGTCAATGTCTTTTTGAAATGCCGGCTCTGTGGCGTCAATCGGATATTGCTGTGTATATGGTTTGCCTTCGATAGCGGCCTGCATGAAGTCGTCGGTCAGTTTTACGGAAACGTTGGCTCCGGTCACTTTGCCCTCAGTCATCTTGGCATCGATGAAGGCTTCCGAGTCGGGGTGTTTGATGGATACGCTGAGCATCAGTGCGCCGCGGCGTCCATCTTGAGCTACTTCGCGTGTAGAGTTTGAATAGCGTTCCATGAAGGGGACCAAGCCAGTGGAGGTCAGTGCCGAGTTCTTTACCGGTGAACCTTTCGGACGGATATGGGATAAGTCGTGTCCCACGCCGCCACGGCGTTTCATCAGCTGTACTTGTTCTTCGTCTATCTTGAAGATGGCACCATAAGAATCCGCTTCGCCGTCCACACCGATAACAAAGCAGTTGGACAGAGAGGCTACCTGATAGTTGTTCCCGATTCCGGTCATCGGGCTTCCTTGCGGAACAATGTACTTGAAGTGGTCGAGTAAGCCGAAAAGTTCCTCTGAACTTAATGGATTGGGGTACTTGGCCTCAATGCGGGCTACCTCATTGGCTATTCGCCAATGCATGTCTTCCGGAGACTTTTCGTAAATATTTCCGAAAGAATCTTTGACTGCATATTTGTTTACCCAAACTCTGGCAGCCAACTCGTCGCCTTGGAAGTATTTTAAAGATTCTCCGTAGGCTTCGTCATAAGAATAATTTTTCTTTTCCACAATGTTGTATCTCTTAGGATTAGTTACAAATAAGTAAAGTTGTAGAAGTTGTACTTATCGTTAACAAATGCATTTGCAAAGCTATGAATGTTTTTCAACTTGGCAAAATTAAAATGAATGTTTTTATCAACCGATGTATAGTTTTCTATTGATTGCTATTAATTTATTGGTTTATAATGTTTTAATGATTTGAGTAAACGAATAAGTTTTCCAAAATGGAATTTATTAACAACTTGTTGGGCTGAAAGGTTCTCGGTTTAGTCGAACATAAGGTTACTTTTATCTGCTCGTAGAGATAATAATTGTTCATTTCTTGTTGAAAAGATGTATTTTATTCCGGATATATGATGATAAAAAAAGTGTGAACTCTTGAATGAATTGTTCGTGGATTACATTATCTTTGCAAAAAAAGAAAGAATGGAAAGCTTGAAACAAAGGAGAACAATCCGAAAATACCAGCAGAAGGATATTTCTGCTGATTTGTTAAATGATTTGCTTGAAACCTCTTTCCGGGCTTCTACAGTCGGGAACATGCAGGTTTATAGTGTGATTGTGACGCGTGATGCAGAGCGTAAAGCCAAACTGGCGCCTGCACATTTCAATCAGCCGATGGTTCGGACGGCGCCGGTAGTGCTTACTTTCTGCATAGATTTGCGCCGCTTCAGCAAGTGGTGTGAGCAACGTAAGGCTGAGCCGGGATACAACAACTTTGAGTGGTTTGTGACGGGGGCTGTCGATACCTTGCTGGTGGCACAGACTTTTTGTGTGGCTGCCGAGGAGAAGGGGTTGGGCATTTGCTATCTGGGAACTACCACTTACAACCCTCAGATGATTGTCGAAGCGTTGGAGTTACCGGAATTGGTGTTTCCCATCACGACAGTCACAGTGGGATGGCCTGCCGAACAGCCGGAACAAGTGGACCGTTTGCCGCTGGAGGCCATTGTACACGAAGAGGTTTATCATGATTATACTCCTCAGGACATTGACCGGTTGTATGCCTATAAAGAATCGCTTCCTGAGAACAAGCAGTTCATCTTGGAGAACAATAAGGAAACGCTGGCGCAGGTCTTTACAGATGTGCGTTATACGAAGAAAGACAGTGAGGCAATGTCGGAGAATCTTTGGAAGATAATGAAAAAGCAGGGATTTTGAAAATTAAGGATTAGGGATAAGGGATAAGGGATAAGGGGTTAAGCTAATGCATACTTAGCTGCATTTAATCCCTTATCCTTTATTCTTATCCTTTTTTCAGTGCGGCTTGAATCTCGTCGATTTCCGCACGGAATGATTTGTCCACCTCTTTCAGTTCTTTGATGGTTTTACATGCATGCAATACGGTGGCATGGTCTTTATGTCCAATTAGCGCACCGATTTTTGCAGTAGAGAAGTCTGTATGGTTTTTGGCTAAATACATGGCTATTTGTCGTGCTTGCACCACTTCCCGCTTTCTGGATTTTGTGTGGATGGTGGCAGTTTCCAATCCGAAGTGCTTGCATACGGTGTTGATGATTTCATCGACAGTCACTGCCTTGCTTTCGCTGTTCACTACCTTGCGGACGATACGTTGCGTCAGTTCCAGGTCTATTTCTTTATTGTATATGGTGGAATGCGCCATAATGGAAATGACGATGCCCTCCAGGTCACGTACACTGTCGCCCACGTTCTCTGCAATATAGTCAATCACTTCCTGGGGGAACTGCAGGCCGTCACGGTGTATCTTGTTGCGCAGAATGTTCTTGCGGAGTTCTACGGTAGGTTTCTCCAGCTCAGCCACCATTCCCCATTTAAAACGTGTAATCAGACGCTCTTCCATGCCCTGCAGCAATACCGGTGCACGGTCGGAAGTGAGGATGAGCTGCTTGCCGTTCTGATGCAGATGGTTGAAGATATGGAAGAATGTATTCTGCGTTTTGGTCACGCCGGCAAATTCCTGAATATCATCAATGATTAGAATATCAATGGTCTGGTAGAAGTTGATGAAGTCGTTAGTCGTATTGTTACGTACGGAATCGGTGTATTGCACTTGGAATAGGTGTGCAGATACATACAATACCCTTTTCTCCGGGTATAGTTCCTTGATTTTGGTTCCGATAGCATTGGCAAGATGGGTTTTGCCTACACCTGATGCTCCGTATAGGAACAGCGGATTGAAGATTGTTTTAGCCGGATTGAGAGCGACAGCTTCTGCAACGCTGCGCGACAGCTTGTTGCTGTAACCTTCGATGAAGGTTTCAAAGTTGTATTCTGGATTAAGGTGCGGGTCAAGTTCGGGGACGGGAATCTGCGGAATCCTTTTGTCCATCACTTGTTTTTGCGGTATGATGGTACGCTGTGTAGACTCCAGGTCGACGGTTTTCCGCGAGCTCTTGTCCACCATTACGTTGTACATCAATTTAGTTCCCTCACCAATGACCTTATAGAGAGTCTTGCGCAACAAATCAACAAATTTGTCCTCCAAAAACTCATAGAAGAACTGGCTGGGCACTTGTACGACCAGCGTTTTGTCTTCATATTTTAAAGGTATGATGGGAAGAAACCATGTTTTGTATGTCTGCTCCGGAACATTGTCTCTGATGATTTCAAGACAGCGGTTCCACAGCCCGACATGATCTATTTCACTCATAACGGCTATAAATACATTTATTAATTAAGCATAACTTCTACGATTGCAAAATTGGCAATCTTATTCGAGAAAAACAAATCCTTTTTTTCTTGCGTTTTTAGGGAAAGTAATAAGCTCTTTACTTTCAGCTACTTATCGGTTACTATGAGTATACTCCTTATATAAGGTGTCTTGCATTTATCTAATACTTTGTCATATAGTGGTTTATGTAGCTTTGCGTCTCTTGTTTTCCTTCTGTGCCCAGAGCAGGAAAAAGCCCTTTTTCGCTCCTTGTATAGAGCAAATGAGGGCTTTCCTTTTAATTCCTTTATAGACTTATTATTTAGACAAAATCTATATAACGTCCATCTTTTACTTATCTTTCTTGCCGAATAGGGAGAAATGGACGTATCGTTTCGGATGCGATTTCAAGTCTTCCAATAAACTTGCTGCGTTGGCAGTGGTGGCGTTCAGATTATTATATAGAGAAGGGTCGTTTAGCAAAAGTCCGACGGTATTGTCTTTCTGGTTCAATTTGTCTGTAATCATTTTTACATTGTTCAAAGTTGCGTCTACCTTTTGCATGGCGGCAGCATAATCTATCTCCTTTAAGTTGTTGGAAATGAGTGCAAAGTTGTCTCCAATGGTATTGAGCTTGCCGGTCAGTTGTGGAATATCATCCTTCATTAGAGTTTGCAATTGGCGGCTTGTGACGGCCATACTTGCTGTTAAATCTTGTACGTTATGCAAGGTTGCAGGGATGGCGGGGTCGGCTAGTATGACATTTAAGGATGCGAGGATGGAATCCAGCTTGGGCAGCATCTTCTCTACTTGCGGCATCATGGTGGCAACTTTTTCCATCATTCCGTTGTTCAGCACGCCGGGGATTGTGTCTCCAATCTGGTATTTCTCCCGTGGGTTATTGGCAAGCAGCAGGTTCATCTTTACGCCGCCAAGCATTTCGGCTGCCAGTTCTGCCGTACTTCCTTTGGGAATGCGCAGCTCTGGGTCAACATCTATTTCGGCAACGACTTTGCCCGGTTGGGTATAGTCGTAGTACAAGTCGCGGACAATACCCACACGAAAGCCGTCGGCAAAGACCGGGCTGGATTTTGTCAGCCCATTGACATTCTGGAATTTTACGTAGAAATAGCTGGAGGGCTTGAACATATTTATCCCTTTCAGGTAGTTGATGCCGTATACCAATATGCAAAGTGCAGCTATGCCTGCTATTCCTATTCTAACTTCTTTTGTAATATACTTCATGATGTATCTTTTGTTATTTATTTCTGTTCTTTTTAAATTCGCTGATGGCTGTGTTGACGTTTATCTTTTCTCCATTCTTGAACGCAATGATGAATGCGTCCTTGAATTTGTCCGTAATGCTACGTTTGCTGCGTAACACCTTGTTGTAATCGGGTGATGCGCCGTACGTATATTTGTAGATTCCGCCTTCTTTATAATAATCCACGTGTTTCAGCCCTTTCAGCCTTTTGTCATTCTTGGCCAGAGGACGTGAAGAAGTGAGTATCTGTATCTTAAACACGATGCCGCTCTGTTCTGTTTGGGAAACGGCTGCATTTTCTGACCTTTGCGGGCGTTGGGCAGCTTGGTTACTCTCTGCTTGAGGTACATTTTTCTTTTCCGGTGTCGCTGTAGTTGCGTTGCCTTCTTCTTGAACGGGCTCGGGTACATCCTCCGGAAGAATGGTATTGCTGCTTCCGTTCAACCGGATTTCCTGCTCGCGCTTGTAGGTGAGGAAAGCGCGGAAGATACCGTTGGCAAGTGAGGTGGTTCCTGCTTCAGTGTTCAGGTACCGTTCCTCTTCCGGTGTGGAGATGAATCCGAGTTCCACCAGTATGCTTGGCATGGCACTGGCCTTCAATACCAGAAAACCTGCCTGGTGCACGCCCCGGTCTGTACGTTTGCAGGTTTGGCGGAAATGCTTTTGTACGAGGGAGGCGAGGTGCACACTCTGTGACATGTATTTGTCTTGCATGAATTCGAAGATGATGTAGGACTCCGCCGAGTTGGGATTGAAGCCGGCATACCGCGTCTTGTAGTCGCTTTCGTAGAGGATAACGGCATTTTCGCGCTTGGCTACTTCCAGGTTGGCATCCGATTTTGCCAGACCCAGTGTCCAGGTGGAGGCTCCTTTGGCCGTCCGGTTTTTGGCCAGGGCATTGGTATGTATGGAGATGAACAAATCAGCTTTGGCGTTATTGGCAATTTCAGCGCGCCGGTCCAGGGGGATGAATATGTCCCGGTCCCGCGTATAGATAACTTTTACATCAGGGCAGTTCTTCTTGATTTGTTTGCCAAGTTTGAGTGCTACATTCAGGTTGATATTCTTCTCTTTGGAAATTTTTCCCACTGCACCCGGGTCGTGTCCACCGTGTCCGGGGTCTATAACGACAACAAAGTCTTTCGCTTCAGCGCTGCCACTGCAAAAGGGGGAGATAAGCAGCCCTAAGCATATACTTATATATAATATGTATCGTCTGTATAGTTTCATATAATTGTAGCAAAGACAATGCTTCCTTTTCGCTTGGCAAATGTAGTGGAAATTTATAGAAAACTAATGGATTATGTTCAGTTTTATTGTTCTTCTTCTCATTTTTAGTGTAATTAATGTCTGTGTTTGAGTAATTAGTGGCTCAATGTATTGATAATATGCGTAACTTTGCGGCAGATAATTAAAATAGCAAATCAAGTATGCTGGTTCGTTTTATAAAGAACTGGACGTTGCCTTTGGCAATGCTTGCCGGTACTTTGGGATATTTCTTTTTTGCAGACATTCCTTTTGTGGCGCCTGCCAAACCTTATGTGAATGGGTTAGTGGCTTTCTTGACTCCGCTTTTGATTTTTTCCCAACTTCTGCTCACTTTTTGCAAGGTGGAGGTGCATGAACTGAAACCCAAATCGTGGCATGGATGGTTACTGCTGTTCCAGACGGTTTCTTGCTTGATTGTTGCGGTATTGTTGGTGTGTTGCCCTATGGAGGAGGTCTACCGGGAAGTGTTTGAAGGTGCAATGGTCTGTCTCATTTGTCCCACTGCAACCGCTGCGGCTGTCATTACCGGTAAACTGGGTGGAAGTGCATCCAGCCTGACGACCTATACGTTGTTGTCCAATCTTTTGGCGGCTGTGGCTGTTCCTTTGGTTTTCCCGTTGGTGGAGCCTCATGCTGACATTACTTTTTTTGTTGCATTCTTGAAAATTCTGAGTAAAGTCTTTCCATTGCTGCTTTGTCCTTTCTTGCTGGCATGGTTTCTGCGTGCGTTTGTGCCGAAGGTGCATCATTTTCTGTTGGGTTTCCATGATGCAGCCTTCTATTTGTGGGCGGTAGCTCTTGCCATTGTCTCAGGGCAGACGGTACGTTCATTGGTCAATAGTGATGCACCGGTATTTGTTGAACTGCTGATAGCCCTGGCGGGACTGATAACCTGCTGTATACAATTCTATTTGGGAAAGAGAATCGGCGGTCATTATGGTGAGCGCATTAGCGGAGGGCAGGCGCTGGGGCAAAAGAATACGGTGCTTGCCATCTGGATGGCATATACTTATCTTAATCCGTTATCTTCCGTCGGTCCGGGATCGTATGTGCTGTGGCAGAATATAATCAATAGTTATCAGCTGTGGAAGAAAAGGAAAAATGAGACGGAATAACTACTGAGTATTTTACATCTTATTTGCTTTATGGACATAGAGGGTGGTTGCAACAATTATCAGTACAAATGCCATAATGAGGAATATTATCCGGATAAGACGATGTTTTGAAAATAGGTTGGCCATGCAGGCAGAAGCCACGCTGAAACGGGCTATTATAGAATCAATTGTGACGTTTTCGAAAAAGACTGATGCAATACTCCATAGTGCAATAATGGTTAATATTGCATTGGCTGATAAACAAAGAATTTTATCAAGTGGCATTCTAAATACTTTTCTTGTTCTCATATATAGGACTCTATGTTTAACTCCTTTCATTCTTGCCTTTCGCTGAATCAGCCAAAGGATAGGGCAAAAATAAAAGAGAACTTCCTGACAGAATCAATATTATCTTGGAATATTGTTAAAAGGTTGAATTTCTAAACCTATGTTTATTCTTTGCTGTCAAAACTCAGTTTGTGTCTGATGCGGCTCATGTGAATAGGGGTTATTTTCAAGTAAGACGCAATTTCTTTTAGGGGTACCATTTGTAGGATTTCTGGACATTTTTTAAGAAGTTGGAGATAGCGTTCTTCCGATGTAAATCTGAACAAATCCAAGTAACGTGAATACGACTGAAAAAATAATTGTTCGGCTGCAATACGGGCTATTCGTTGATTTTCTTTGTTCTCTTCAAATTCTTGTAGAAGTAATTCGGAAGAACAGATGTAGATTCTACATGGGGTTATTGCTTGTATATTCAATTCAGATTTTATGTTATATAAACAATTGGGATAATCAGAGATAAATTCATTGGCAAAAGAAAAACCTACATTATATGTTTTGTTTTCAGTTTGGTTGATGCAGGTATATTTGATTACACCGGATACAATAAACCCGAAGAAAGAACCGACTTCTCCCTCTCGGAGGATAAACTCATTTCTTTTATAATACCGTAGTTCTCCGTTTCTTAAACACAGTTCCCTAAAAAAATCAGTGTCTATATTGCCCATGTATGAATTAAAATCTGTCATTTACAACACATGTTTTTCGAAAGGTACAAAATTATTGTTTTATTCCTGATTTTCTGTCATTGTTGGTAAGCTGGTCGTGGACTCTCTCATTATAATACTTTAAAAATTTAACTTCACCTACGTTTTTTAAAAGCTTTTGGTTTTCAATGAAGTTTTGTCCGTATTTTAGCCAACGTTTGGTAAATCTTTTGAATTTAGTACATGGGAAATCAGAACATTGGAAACAATGTGTTATTCCTTTTTCCAAGCAACATAAATGGAATGTTTTACATTTTTCACAGCGAGAGCCATTCTGTTCTGCTCCTTTGCAGGGACTTTTTTCTCTTGTGTATATGGGACAACCACCACAAAAGACACCACAAGCAGGAATACGTCCGTTATACGATTTCATTCAGCCAGCCTTTTCTCCATCCAAAAATTGGTGAGATAAAGTTGGTTGGCTTTGCGTTTCTGTTCCACTTCTACTATATAGCCTCTTTTCTCAAAGAATGGACGGGCTGTCAGGCTTACTTCTGATGTAATTCGCATGATTCCTCTTGTGGTTGCATACCGTTCTATCTCATTTAGAAGTATGGTAGCAATGCCTTTACCTTGAAAATCTTTATGAACAAACATAGAATGCAAATATCCTTGGTGGGTAATGGATGAAAAGCCGACAATCTGTGACTGTTGATTGGTTGCCACAATAAAATAATGTGTCTTAATCATGTCTTTTATGCGGGAGAGGTCGTTTCCACACGATGCCCAATCTGCCACTTCTGCTTCTGAATAGTCACGCTTGTTTATATGGAGGACTGTCTCTTGAAACAAACTCATAAGTTCAAGGGCATCAGACCGTTGGGCAATTCTAATTGTAAAATCTGTATTCATGTTTTTAAGTGCTAAAATGTATGCTTTTAGATGTTCCATGTTCTAACAGAAAGTCTTTCAATGTATTTATTGTGTTTGCAAAGATAATCTTTTCATTTCTAATTTATTGGTTTAGGAAAATCAAGTTGTTGATTCTCTGCTTCGAATATAAAAAGCATGCGAATTTTTTATGAAGCATGGAAATCTGCTTTCAATCGCCAGCCAATGGCTGATGAGTTTAACCGGGTAGATTTCTTGCCAATTGGTTTCAGACCTGCTTATAAGAACAATTTATAACAAAGTACTCCCAATAAAAGCAAGACTAAAGCACATGCTGCAAGAATCGTCTTTGCCCTGAATAGATGTTCTTTATCTGACAATTCCTTTTCAGTAGTATTTCTTCGGATTTTTTCTATTTCCTCAATGGTTACATCGGCTCTCTCAGGACCTTTTCTGTCTACAAGGTATTTGTAGTGTTCCCGCATCCGTCCTCTGCTCAGCTTGCGAAGAGCACGGTTCTCTTTATCCCTTTGTAGCATGTCATTGATGCAGCCTAATGTTCCCATAAGCAGATTTTTATCATGTGTAAGCAAAATGGTTTGCTTGCACGTGTACTAAGATACGGCATTTATGTCGCTTTCGCAAGCGATTTGGTGTCTTTTTGATGTAAACTGATGTGACGATACGATTTTGATGGTTATGTTAACTCATTGTCTGCTAGAGAGTAATTTTGCCAACCCATTGCCATGCTTTTGGCAAACTTTTGCCATGCCTATGGCAAAGTTTTGCCAACGCGGTGGCAAATCTCTGGAATAGTCGCAGAAAAAGGGAGAAAATGCACTGAATGGCTTAGTATAAAAGCGTTTATGAAGCCAAACAGTGCCAAACGAAAAAATGAGGTAACGCAAAGGAAAGCGGAATATTGAAAGAGAACGGTCTCCAAATCATTACCCGCCGGAAAGTGATTTTTAACACATGGCACTGAAAGTTTCTCCGTATGGCTTCGATTGGCTTACATGGTCTAACTCGTTGAGTAATAACTTTGCAAACAAAAAACGAGTATGGCAAGAAGTACATTCAAGGTGCTGTTCTACGTGAACGGTAGCAAGGAGAAAAACGGCATTGTCCCCATCATGGGACGAGTGACAATCAACGGGACTGTGGCGCAGTTCAGTTGCAAGCAGAGTGTCCCGAAAACGCTTTGGGACATCAAGGGCAACCGAGCCAAAGGCAAGAGCAAGGAGGCACGGGACATCAACCTCGCTTTGGACAACATCAAGGCGCAAATCATCAAGCACTACCAACGCCTGTCCGACCGTGAAGCGTTCGTTACGGCAGAAATGGTGCGCAATGCCTATCAGGGTATCGGTACGGAATATGAGACTTTGCTCGGTGCATTCGACCGTGAAAACGAGGTGTTCAAGAAGCGTGTCGGCAAAGACAGGGTAATGGCAACCTACCACTCAAGAGTGAGGGCAAGAAACCATGTGGCAGCGTTCATCAAGTCTTTCTACAGACGGACGGATATGTCCATGCTGGAGATTACGCCCGACTTCATCAAGGAGTTCGCAGCCTACCTCTCAACGGAAGCAGGACTGCACAACGGGACGATATGGGAAAAGTGCATGTGGCTGAAAGGTGTAGTCATGCGTGCGCACTTCAACGGACTGATACCGAGAAATCCGTTTGCCCAATTCCACATCAGCCCGAATGTAAAGGAGCGTGAATATCTGACGGAAGACGAACTGAAAGCGTTGATGACGCACGAGTTCGGGGATGCCAAACTGTCCTATATCCGTGATATTTTCGTTTTCGCCAGCTTCACCGCCCTCTCTTTCGTGGACATCAAGGAACTGACCACCGATGACATCGTGGAAGTGAACGGAGAGAAGTGGATATTATCGAAACGGCACAAGACGAAAGTGCCGTTCCAAGTGAAACTGCTGGATATACCCTTGCAGATAATAGAGCGTTACCGCCCCTTGCAGGTAGATAATCTCGTATTCCCCAATCTCAACTACTGGTCTATCTGCAAACCGCTGAAAAAGGTGATGAAAGAGTGCGGGATAACAAAAGACATCTCGTTCCATTGCTCAAGACATGGGTTCGCGACCCTTGCTTTGAGTATGGGTATGCCGATTGAAAGCGTGAGCCGTGTTTTGGGGCATACGAACATAGTCACGACCCAAATCTATGCCAAAATCACAACACAGAAATTGGATAACGACCTTACCATGCTCGGCAACAGGCTGAACCAATCGTTTATCAATGTATCAATGGCAGGACAATGAAAAGGAATATCATCAAAATCACAGAACACGGTACGATAACTATACCGAGTGAAACGGTATGGATGAGCGAAGCGGAACTTGTCAGCCTGTTCGGTGTCATTGCTCCATCCATCCGTGCAGCAATTAAAGCAGTATATAAAAGCGGAATACTGAAAGAGCATAAAGCGCAACGGCATATCCATCTATCGGACAAAATCGGTGTGGATGTTTACAGCCTTGAAATGGTTGTCGCTCTCGCTTTCCGCATCCACTCATACGGAGCGGAACGGGTGCGCAATGCCATACTTGAAAGGCTGTACTTGCGAAAAGAGAAAACAAGCATCTTCTTTTCGCTGGTTAAGAGCATAAAATCATCTGAATATCAAGCGTGAAGTGTATTGATATGGCGACATGAAGTAATGAAACCGATGTGTATTCCCATTGCCGACAATGTAGCTATACACATAATTGAGTAGGCGTATTGCCATTCATACGAATACGACAATCCCGAAGAAGCAGCCATTAAAGTGGTTTTTCTTCGGGATTTTTTATGGTTATACTCTCCAATATGCTGAAAGTTTTTCATTCCGTGTGTTTTTTGCACCGTTCTGCGGTGATTTGCGTATCAAGGGTTCAAGCGGCTCACTCTAACTTTGCATACAATTATTTATCAACCATTTAAGCGTATGAATAATGAGTGAACCAGACATCTGCAAGGAGGAGTTTATCCGGGTGGGTACGACCCTCTACAAGTTAGTGAACCAGCCCCGGTTGAACGGCGGCTATGTGAAGAAACGCATCGTGTGGAACAACGAGACCCTGCGGCAGGACTATGGCAAGCACTTTCTCGCCACTGTCCCAAAGTATGACGGCTTCTGTACCGTACCCGAACATGTAAACTATCGTCCGGTGGTGGACAAGTTCCTGAACCTGTATGAACCGATAGACCACCGACCGCAGGAGGGCGATTTTTCGCACATCCAATCTTTGGCACGGCACATCTTCGGGGAGCAATACGAATTAGGCATGGACTACCTGCAACTGCTATATCTACAACCTATCCAAAAACTGCCTATCCTGCTGCTGGTATCAGAAGAACGCAACACGGGCAAAAGCACGTTCCTGAACTTTCTGAAAGCCCTGTTTCAGAACAATGTCACATTCAACACCAACGAGGACTTCCGCAGCCAGTTCAATTCCGACAGGGCTGGCAAGCTGCTTATCGTGGTGGATGAAGTGTTATTGAGCCGCAGGGAGGATAGCGAGCGGTTGAAGAACCTGAGTACCACGTTATCCTACAAGGTTGAAGCCAAAGGCAAAGACCGTGACGAGATAGCATTCTTTGCCAAATTCGTGCTGTGTTCCAATAACGAGTATCTGCCCGTCATCATAGACGCAGGGGAAACACGCTATTGGGTGCGCAAGATAGACCGCTTGCAATCCGATGATACCTGCTTCCTGCAAAAGCTGAAAGCGGAGATACCTGCTTTCCTCTATCATTTGCAGCACAGGCAACTATCTACCGAAAAAGAGAGCCGCATGTGGTTTGCCCCGCCATTGCTGCATACCGAAGCCTTGCAGAAGATTATACGCAGCAACCGCAACCGATTGGAGATAGAAATGTGCGAACTCATCCTTGACATCATGACAAGCACGGGTATCGACATTTTCTCTTTTTGTTGCAACGACATTCTCACGCTGTTGGCAAACACGTATGTCAAGGCGGAGAAGCACCAAGTGAGAAAGGTATTGCAGGAGTGTTGGAAACTGACACCTGCCCACAATACCCTCACATATACCACCTACCAAGTGGACTACAACCGTGAATGCCGTTACTCCCCGCTGCGCAGGACGGGAAGGTTTTATACCGTGACAAGAGCCTTTTTAGAGGCACTATGATTATTTTGATGAAATGATGAATAAGTATATAAAAATATTGGAATACAGACTGCTACGCTCTCATCGACCTTACATCAAAGACATTTTGCTGATGAAAAGAGAAAGAAACTACCGACATGCTTTCTCTTTCGGTGAATGTTTTGATGAAGGCGTGATGAGAGGCTATTATGTTGATATACAATAAGAATACAGTCCCATTCATCAAATCATCGTTTTATCAGCCATCATCAAATCCATAGGAATATACATTATGAACATTCAAGAAGCAAAAACAATCAGACTGGCAGACTATCTGCAAAGTTTGGGCTACTTGCCCGTGAAGCAGCAAGGAAACAACCTTTGGTACAAATCCCCGTTCCGGCAGGAAACAGAAGCATCGTTCAAGGTGAGCATGGAACACAATCTGTGGTTCGATTACGGACTGGGCAGAGGCGGCAACATCATCGCATTGGCGCAGGAACTTTACTGTTCGGACTATGTACCCTATCTGCTTGGTAAGATAGCGGAGCAAATGCCACACGTCCGACCTGTATCTTTCTCTTTTCACCAGCAGGCATCCGAATCGAGTTTCCAACATCTGGAAGTGAAAGAACTTTCCCATCCGGCATTGCTCCGTTACTTGCAGGAACGGGGTATAGATACCGCCTTGGCAAAGCCGGAATGTAAAGAATTGCACTTCACCTATAACGGCAAGCCCTATTTCGCCATCGGGTTCCCGAATGTGGCAGGAGGCTATGAGGTGCGCAACCAATTTTTCAAGGGCTGCATCGCCCCGAAGGACATCAGTCATATCCGTCAGCAGGGAGAGCCGAGGGAGAAATGCCTCGTGTTCGAGGGCATGACGGACTATCTTTCATTTCTCACCCCGCGGATGAGGAACTGCCCTACCATGCCCAGCCTTGACGGGCAGGATTACGTCATTCTCAATTCGGTGTCCAATGTCTCCAAAGCCATTGACGTGCTGCATGGATACGGGTGCATCCACTGCCTGCTTGACAATGACGAAGCAGGGCGGAAAGCGTATTGGAAACTGGAAAAAGAGTTTGCCGGGCGTATTAGGGATTTCTCCCAAAACTACAACGGATATAAGGATTTGAACGATTACCTGTGCAACAAGCGACAGAATTTAACCGTCAATCCACCGCCACGAACCATCGTTAAACCCAAGAAAAAAGGGTTGGGACTATGACATTCCAAAAGGGAAAAAACGGGAGCTGCCCGAAATTCATCCGATGGAATTGGAGAGGTAGCAAGTTTGTGTTTCGGGTGTCCCGAAACCGCTTGCTACCCGTTACGGACTTTTGTCCATAACTCAATCCCGTCGGTCTATACAGTATAGTCAGGAACATAATTAGAAGAAATGAAACATGGAGCAGAATAAGAAACACAAGGAACGTAACAAGGGCGGTCGCCCCAAGAAAGAGGAGACCGAAAAATTGAAATACCGTGTCGCAGTGAAGCTGGCGACAGCCGACTACTTCCGTCTGCTGATACAGGCGCATGAAGCCGGAGTATCGCCGAGCGAGTATATGAGGGAATGTTTCCGAAACGGTCATGTAAAGGAACGGCTGTCGGAAGAACATGCCGGATACATTCGCCAACTTTGCGGCATGGCGAACAACCTCAACCAGCTTGCACACAAAGCGAATGCCGGAGGTTTTTTAGAAGCCCGGTGGGACTGCAAGGTGGCAGTGGCAAGGATTCACGAACTGATAAGCAAGATAGGGATATGATGGCAAAAATCGTAAAGGGAAGCGACTTCAAGGGTGTGGTGGACTACATCCTTGACAAGAGCAAGGGTACGCAGGTGGTGGCACACAACGGCTTGTTCATGGAAAACAAGGAAACCATCGCAATGAGTTTCAATGTACAGTCACAGATGAACGGCAAAGTATCGAAGCCTGTCGGGCACATTGCATTGAGTTTCTCCAAAGAGGATGAAGCACGGCTGACCAATCGTGTAATGGCAGGTATCGCACTTGAATATATGGAAAAAATGGGAATCCGGAACACACAGTTTTTCATCGCCCGTCACTTTGACAAGGAACATCCGCACGTGCATATTGCCTTCAACCGCATTGACAACAACGGCAACACCATTTCGGACAGGCACGAGCGGTTTCGTAGCACCCGTATCTGTAAGGAGCTTACCTTGAAATACGGTCTGCACATGTCGGAGGGCAAGGAAAATGTCAAGCGCAACCGCCTGAAAGAGCCGGACATGACAAAATACGAGCTTTACGACATTCTCAAAAGGGAAGTCGGCAGATGCGGTAACTGGAACGTGCTTGTCGCCAACTTGCAACGTCAGGGTGTGGAAGTCAGTTTCAAGCACAAGGGGCAGACGAATGAGGTACAGGGTGTCGTATTCACTAAAAATGGCTACCATTTCAACGGTTCAAAAGTGGATAGGCGTTTCAGCTATTCCAAGATTGACGCAGCATTGCAGCGCAACAGATACAATGAGCGTATGGGAATAACAGCCAAAGTACATGAAGTTGCCATGCCAAGCGCACCATCCGGCACGGCACTCGGCGAGTTATTCAACGGTTCGTTGGGACTACTGAACGGCAACGGCTCATCTTTCAACGCCGCTGATGCGGAAGCCAATCAGGAAATGGCGGAGATATTGCGGAGAAAAAAGAAAGCCAAGCGCAGACGAGGCATGAGGCTATAAATCTTATTTGTTAATAGGCAAAGCCATATCTTGAAAATTCAGCATATTCAAATAGAGTACACAAAATTTCAATTCAATATCAAACGATACTAAAAATAATGTGAAATCCGTTGTCTATATAAGACGCATACGTAAACCTATCTCCACGGCTGCGGCAGTATTGGTAACGCGCAGCCGCGTGAGAATATCTTGGCGGTGGCGGCTGACCGTGTTGACGGATATGGAGAGTTTGTCCGCAATCTGTTTGCTGCCTTCGCCTTTTGCCAACAGGGAAAGAATTTCTATTTGACGGCGGCTGAGCAATCGGCTGTCAAACTGTTCCAAGCAAACGGTTTCACCGGTACGTGTGTTGATAATACAGCCTTCCATGACTTCATTAGTTTGCGGAAAAGGTGCATAAGTACAAAGTCCTAACCATATACTGCCATTGGCATGGCAAAGCAAATATCGGGTAGTGTGGAGTACGGATAGGGGCGGCATTCCTTGCCTTTGAAAATGAACGACGCAAGTGGCATTGAAATCGGGCTTTTGGGTTGCCGGGACAGATTCCAAGAAACGGAAAAAACGGAGTTCGAGAATATGGCGTTCCACCAATTCCTCATCGGGGATATTGTCAAACACTTCATGCTCGAAGACGGAATTCTTGTTCTCAGTATATTCCGGCAATCCTAATGTCTGCCCGAACAGACCGGAATAAATATGGTTCACATTGTTTTGGAAATCAGAGAGGACCGCAATGCCATTGGTCGCTTGAGCGTACGCATGGGCATAGCCTTTGGCTGTTTCCAACCATTCATCCATGTCACTTTCCGCGTTGAAATTCTGCCCTGTCAGCAGGGATTGTAATCTGTGTTCCTGTTCGTGCATCCGGAAAATTGGTTATTATTCACCATTGCGGCATTGTCCTATTTTGCCTAATTTTGCGGCAAAAATACTAATAATAAACAACTTAGGCAATGAAAAAGACAATTATTTATCAGGCAATCCTTGCCGGATGCCTCACGTTGGCCGCATGCCAACCAAAAAATGAGACCACACAGAATGAAGCCAGACAAACCGGAAGCACCGATGTGGCAAGCAGAATTGCAGACTGCAAAGTCACTTTGGGCGATGTCACTTTTACCCATGCCATCAATGGCGCAGATACGTGTGTAAGTTTGCTGGCTGACGGGGCATTGGAATTCCGTTGTGCCGAAGGACTTGATTTCTTCTGCGACCCGAACGAAGGGAAGCTATCCAACAACACACTGCCCGTATTGCTTATTCCTACGGACAATACCAAACCGTTCACGCTGACAGCCAAGGTAACTCCTGAGTTCACAGCAGAGGGACTTTACAATGCAGCCGACCTGTTTGTGTATGTCAATGATACGCTTTGGCAGAAACTGGCCTTCGAGCAGGACGAATATGGCAATCACCGCATCGTATCGGTACGGACACAAGGCACATCGGACGACAACAACCATGACAAGATAGATGCCCCATCGGTCTATATGAAAATATCTTCCGATACCCGGACCATCGCCAGCTACTATTCATTAGACAAAAAGGAATGGCACATGGTACGTCTGTATCGTAATTACTATCCCGACCGGATTTATCTCGGTATCAGCAGCCAGTGTCCGCAACGCGGCAGATGCACAAGCCGTATCGAGGAAGTCACGCTAAGCCATGACAATGTGGGCGATTTCCGTATGGGAGAATAAAAGATTTGAATAGAGAGATTAAGGAAAATGGGCAAACGCATATTGATTTTGACCGGCAGTCCGCGAAAAGGCGGTAACAGTGACCTGATGGCAGACGCTTTTGCAAAGGGAGCGTCAGAGGCAGGCAATATTGTCGTGCGGTTTGATACTGCACATAAACATATTCAAGGTTGCAGGGCTTGCGACAACTGTTTCAGCAAGGGGAAAGCCTGTGTTTTCAATGATGATTTCAACGAACTGGCATCATTGATGGCGGAAAGTGACGCCATCGTATTCTGTACCCCTCTTTATTGGTACTCGTTTTCCACCCAGATGAAAGCTGCCATAGACAAGTTCTATTCTTTCATAATAGGCAAAAAGGAGTTGCCTGTCAAGGAGTGCATGCTCCTTTCATGCGGAGAGTTGGAAGGCCCTCATGTATTTGACGGTATGGTACGCTCTTTTGAACTCATTGCACAAGACAGGGGATGGAAAGACAGAGGCCACTATCTCGTCAACAGTGTCAGTGAGAAAGGTGCAATTTTAAATACCAACCACCTGCAAAAAGTTTATGATATGGGAAAAGGATTTTGAAATGTTTATTGAGAACACTATAAAAACATTTTGATGTAGTAATCACATTGGATAAAGCCACAAAGACTATGCAGCCCGTAAGCCGATAAAGACCTACGGGCTGTATTATAATCAATCAACAGCAGCTACCCATGAAACGACATACCGCAGACACAAAACATTTCCGCACGATGATTGCCGCAGGCTACTTGTTGGTATGCCTGTTGGCAGGAGGCATCATGTACCTGTGGCTTCAAGAATGGCAGGAACTTGAGGCATTGGAAACGGAGAACAAGCAGATAAATGCTTTCCGTCAGGAGATACATCATGCCTATGCCAAGACGATAGAACTTTCCCTTTTGGGTGAAACGATATTGGAATGGGAAGACGATGATGTGCAGACCTATCATCGTAAGCGTTTGGAGGTGGACAGTATGTTGTGCCGTTTCAAGCAATCTTACCCTACAGAGCGCATTGACAGCGTGCGCCACCTATTGGAAAGCAAGGAACAGCATTTGCGGCAGATAATGCAAGTCCTTGACGAGCAAGAGGCCATCAATGAACGGATAGCCGAACGTGTACCCGTCATTGCATGGAAAAGCACACAGGAAGAGCCGAAGAAAGCGAAGCGCAAAGGCTTGTTCAGGCTGTTCGGTAAGAAAGAAAAGCCGGAACCCACAGCCACTACAACCATGCTCTACACACTGAACCGTGACGTGATAGCACGACAAAAGACGCAAAGCCGCCAATTGTCCGAATACGCCGACAGCCTCGCCGCAAGGAACACGGAACTGAACCGCCAACTGCAAACGCTCATCCACCAAATGGACAAAAAGGTACAGACAGATTTACAACGGAGGGAAGCGGAAATAATCGCCATGCGTGAACGGTCATTTATGCAGATAGGAGGTTTGACAGGTTTTGCCGTTCTCCTTTTGTTGTTTTCATATATCATCATTCACAGATATGCCAAACAAATAGGCAAATACAAGAAAGATACCTCTTCTCTGATTGGACAACTCCGTGAATCCAACAGGAAAAACGAGGAATTGATAATATCCCGAAGAAAGGCTATGCACATAATCACCCATGAACTGCGTACACCGCTGACCGCCATACACGGTTATACGGAACTGATACGCAGCAACGGCACGGCGGAAAACAAACGCCATGCGGAAAGCGTGCTGCAAGCCTCAAAACGGATGATTACAATGCTTAATTCTCTGTTGGGTTTCTTTCGGTTGGAAAGCGGAAAAGAGAAGATGAATATCACCCTTTTCAGATTGCAAAGTATAACTGATGCACTGGAGGCGGAATTTCGACCTATGGCGGAAGTCAAGGATTTGAAACTCACCGTGGAAAATGATGCGGACGTTATCCTCATGGGTGACAGGGAGCGCATCATGCAGATAGGTGGCAACCTGCTTTCCAATGCCATAAAGTACACACAAGCCGGAAGCGTTTCTTTCCGTTCGGGTTATGACGGAAAGACGCTTGCCCTTATCGTGGAGGACACGGGCAGCGGCATGAGTGAGGAAGAACGGCAACGGGTGTTCGGGGAGTTTGAACGGCTCTCGAATGCCGCCACGCAGGACGGCTTCGGGCTGGGATTGTCCATCGTCAAACGCATCGTGGACATGATGCACGGTACAATCCGACTGGAAAGCGAAAAAGGCAGGGGTAGCCGTTTCACGGTGGAAATCCCCATGAATACGGTGGATAGCGTTTCCGATGAAGAAACGAACAAGTCGGAAAGCCATTTTGAACGGTCATTCTCCGTCATGGTGCTGGACGACAACGACATTCTTCTTTCGATGGTGAGGGACATGTACGCCCATTGCGGTATCCGTTGTGATGCGTGTGACAACACGAGCGACTTGATGGAGGCGATACGCACACGGAATTATGATTTGCTGATTACCGACCTGAAAATGCCGGAAATCAACGGTTACGAAGTATTGGAATTGCTGCGCTCATCCGACATCGGTAACTCCAAGACTATTCCCGTAATCGTGGCGACCGCTTCCGGCAGTTGTACTGAAGAGGAATTGTTGGCACACGGTTTTACCGCCTGCCTGTTCAAGCCTTTCGATATGGCGGAACTGATAGCAGTTTCAAGGAAATGCCTTTCTTTGGTAACGGACAAGGAAGAACAGCCCGATTTGTCTTCCCTGCTCGCCTATGGGGATAAAGCTGCCATACTCGACCGCCTGATAACCGAGACGGAAAAGGATATGCAGATTATAAGGGAAGCCGCAAACAGAAACGACCGCAATGCGTTGGACGAACTGGTACACCACCTGCGTAGTTCGTGGGCGGTAATCCGTGCGGACAGGCCATTATGGAAACTGCATGAATTGCTCCACCGTGATGAGGAATGCTCTAATGACGAGATAAAGCGTGCCGTGGACTCTGTATTGAAAATGGGTGAAATGATTATGGAACTGGCGAGAAAGGAAAAGAAGGAGGAAGTCAGATGAGAGTGTATGTGATTGAGGATAATCCCATCTATAACGATTACGTCTGCAACCTGCTCAAAAAGGGAGGGTTCGATACCGTGCAGGCTTACCGGATTTCAACCGCCAAGAAACTGTTGGCAAAAGCGGAGGAGGGTGACATCGTACTTGCCGACCTGCGCCTGCCCGACGGTGAGAGTATCGACCTGTTGCGGTGGATGCGCAAGGAAGGAAAGATGCAGCCGTTCATTGTCATGACCGATTATGCCGAAGTCCATACGGCAGTGGAGAGCATGAAACTCGGCTCTTCCGACTATATACCCAAACGACTGATTGAGGACAAACTTATTCCACTTGTCCGTTCACTGCACAAGGTACAAGAAGGGAAAAAGCATACTCAAATACCTATCTTCACACGTCAGGGCGAGGCATACCAAGATATCAAGAGGCGTGTCCGCCTTGTCGCTCCCACACGGTTGAGCGTATTGATACTGGGTGAGAACGGCACGGGCAAGGAACATATCGCACAGCACATCCACGCCCAAAGCAAACTGTCGGACAGGCCGTTTGTTCCCGTGGATTGCGGCTCATTGTCGCCAACATTGGCTCAATCCACCTTCTTCGGGCACAAGAAAGGTTCTTTTACGGGTGCTGACAGCAACAAGGCAGGCTACTTCGAGGAAGCCGAGGGAGGTACACTCTTTCTTGACGAGGTGGGCAACCTCTCGTTGGAAACGCAGCAGATGTTGCTCCGTGCCATACAGGAACGGCGTTACCGTCCCATCGGGGCAAAAGAGGACAAGACCGCCAACGTGCGGATAGTGGCGGCGACCAACGAAGATTTACAGAAAGCTGTTGCCGATAAACGGTTTCGGGAAGATTTGTTCTACCGCCTGAAAGAGTATGTGATAACCGTACCGCCATTGCGTGATTGTCAAGAAGACATACTGCCGTTGGCGGATTTCTTTCGTGAAACGGCAAACAAGGAGTTGGAACGTAATATTAAAGGTTTCAACGCCACCGCCCGTAATGCCCTGCTCACTTACCCGTGGCCGGGCAACGTGCGTGAATTGAAACAGATGATATTGGCAGCGGTACTGCAAACGGAGGGCGACACAATAACAGTGGAGGATTTGGAACTTGCCGTAACGAAACAGACCTCTTCCGTCAGTTTCGCCCTGCGTAACGATATGGAAGAAAAGGACAGGATTCTGCGTGCCTTGAAGCATGCGAACGGGAACCGTAAGGTCGCCGCCGAATTGCTCGGAATAGGACGTACAACGCTGTACAGCAAATTGGAAGAATACGGATTGAAGTATAAATTTCAGCCATAGCCTGTAATTCTCTGAAAATGGAGGCAACGATTAAACCGGATATATTCGGTTAAGATAAAAACGTCCTATAATAAAAATCATGGGACGCTTTGATATGTTTCCGATTTTTATTGCTACTTTTGCATCAAGACGAGTGACATTGATAGCAACTCACGGCAAAGCGCAGAAACAGACACGGTTGCCAACTCGTTACCTCAATTTTATTCTTCCTTTCAAACCTCTTATAAATAAAGAGGTTATAAAAGTTTTCCAGAATTTTGGCAAAATCTTGCCAACTTGTCGGCAAGAAAGACACACACTGTTCCCTATACCTTTATTATAGTGTGATAGCGTGACAAGTGTTTTTCCTTTTTAAAACTTTTATGTAGAATGATGATGGGCTTCTTTTATTCTGTTTTGTCGGATGGCATCAGAAGCTCTTCTTCATTGTAGCGCGGTCGGTCTTTCACTTCAATGTATATTTTGCCGATGTATTCGCCCACAATTCCCAAGGACACAAGTATCACGCCTCCTACCAACCAGACGGAAATCATCAGTGATGACCATCCGGGAACGGTGTTATGCTGTGTGTAGGAGTGAAGTGTCCATCCGGTGACACATAGTGCCACAAGAATAAAGATGCAGCCTATCCAAAAAATCATACGGACTGGTTTGACGGAAAAAGAAGTGATGCCGTCAATGGCAAAGTTGAGCATCTTCCGGAAAGGGTACTTTGATTCTCCGGCAAAACGCTTGTCACGATTGTAGTACACGCTGTCCGTCTGGTAGCCGATGAGGGGAACCAGCCCCCGAAGAAAAAGGTTGCGCTCGCGGAAGCGGCATAGGTGTTGTATAGCCCGCTGGCTCATCAGGCGGTAGTCGGCATGGTTGTAGACGGATTTTACCCCCATTGCCTTCATCAGCCGATAAAAGACCAAAGCGGTGTTGCGTTTGAAGAAAGTGTCGGTCTTCCGTTCTTTACGTACGCCATAAACGATGTCATTGCCCGCTTTATAGCTGTTTATCATGTCCGGAATCACCTGGATGTCATCTTGCAAGTCTGCATCAATGGAGATGGCTATCTCGCAACGCTCTTTTACTGCATTGAGTCCTGCTAGCAGGGCATTCTGGTGTCCTACGTTTCCTGCCAGGTTCAGTCCGCAGGCATAGGCCGTATTTTGGTGCAGTTCTTTGATGATAGCCCATGTCTGGTCGGTGCTTCCGTCGTTTACATATAATATATAGCTTTCCGGGGAAATTTGCCGGGCTTGTATCAGCCGGTCGAATAATTGGCTCAATCGTTTATGGGTTTCATGCAGCACTGCCTCTTCTTTGTAGCAAGGTACGACAACGGCGAGTATGGGAGAGTTTTCCATCATAGAACAAATCTTTTTGCAATATTCGTAAGAAATCGGGAGAAAAACAAATTATCACTCTTTTCTTTTGAAAACGAAACGTACGAGTAAGAAGTTGACCGGAATGGCGATGGCGAAAACCGGAATGGGGGCCAGAGGTTTGGGGATGCCCATCCAGAGAGAGAGGTTCAGCAACCCCATGTGTAGCAGATAGCTGCATAAGTGTGCTCCTCCAAATCCGAAGGCTTTTCTCCATGAGGGCTTTCGGCCGAAGGTAAAGTAAGCAGTCAGATAGAAATTGGCGATGAAGCTGAGAGCATATCCCAGTGTATAGGCTATGTTTACATTGATAACCCGTTGTAATACAAAATACAATCCGTAGTGCAGAGCTGTCGCAAAGATGCCCACCATTACGAAGCGTACAAATTCCGGTAGTTGTTTCAGCCGCTTCATCTTAACATTAAATATCTACTCTCTGTTGCCATTATCATTGGGGCGGCAAAGTTAGGCATTGTTTCAGAATTATTTGTAATTTTGCTTTGCGAAATTAAGCTGCATCTCAGCAAATTGCAAATAAATTTGCATCTGCTTTCGGTTTGCGCTATCTTTGCGTCCAGAAAACATAAAAAACAAATAAGGTATGTCGGACAGAAAGAAGGCGTTCTGGTTTATTGCGCTGCTGAGTGTGCTTGTGGTTGTTCCCTTTCTGGGAGAAACCATTTTTTATTCCAAGGGGGAACCGCGGGAGGCGATTGTTGCCCTTTCTATGCTGGAAAGTGGAAACTGGATACTTCCGGTGAACTATGGTACTGATATTGCTTATAAACCCCCTTTCTTCTACTGGTCAATAGCCGCCGTCTCTTCCCTTTTTGGAGAGGTGACGGAGTTTTCCGCCCGTTTCCCGTCTGCATTGGCTTTTTTAGCCATGCAGTTAATGTTCTTTGCCTTTGTGGCAAAACGTAAAAACGTTCAAACGGCGTTTCTGGCCTCTATTCTTCTTTTGTCTTCTTTCGAGGTGCATCGGGCGGCTGTCGCTTGTCGGGTCGATATGGTTCAGGTTGCCTTTATCGTTATTTCCCTTTGTCTGCTGTTCCGCTGGGATGAGAAGGGATGCCGCGGAGTGCCCTGGCTTGCGGTGTTGCTGATGGGATGTGCCACGTTGACCAAAGGGCCGGTAGGCTCCATATTCCCTTGCGCGTGTATCGGTGTGTATCAGTTGTTGCGCGGACGTTCTTTCTGGAAAGCGTTTTTCTCGTTGGTAGGTATCGGCTTGCTTTCTTTTGTTCCTTATTTAGCTTGGGTATACGTAGCTTACAGACAAGGTGGACAACCGTTCCTCGATTTGGTTCTGGAGGAGAATACCGGGCGGTTTATGGGCAAAATGTCCTACGAGTCCCACGAAAATCCTATATGGTATAATTTCCTGACTTTGATTTGGGGATGGATTCCCTGGACGTTGGTTCTGGTAATTTCCTTGTTTGGCTTGAAGTGGAAAAACATGCATTGTCTGCCGGAAGGGGAGACCCTGCTGTTGCGGTTGAAGAAGGGCTGGACTGCTTTCCGCAACCAGTCTCCGGTACAATTGTTCACGTGGCTGGTCATTCTGATAATCTTTGTCTTCTACTGCATCCCCAAGAGTAAGCGGAGCGTTTATCTGCTTCCCATCTATCCGTTTATGGCAGTGCTGATAGCTGAGTATCTGTTGGCTTTGGTACAAAAGGGGGCACGAGTTTTCAGGATTTGTGCAATCATCTTTGCTTCTTTGGGCTTGTTGCTTACGCTTGTTTTTGTCGTAGTTCGTCTCGGCCTGGTTCCCGACAGCGTTTTTGGAAGTGGACGCCATGCCGCTGAGAATGTAGCCTTTATGCATGCGTTGGAGGATGTGGCTTTGTCTGTTCCCAAGTGGCTCCTGGTAGCGCTTCCCGTAGTAGCCGCTGTCTGCACATTACGCATGGTGATAAAGCGTGCGGATAGCCGGTCATTATTATATGGCATAGCAGGATGTATGCTCTGCCTTTTCGTATCATTGGATTCGGTTTATCAGCCCACGGTGCTGGCTGTGAAATCAGATAAACATTTGGCTGAAAGGGTCAATACGTATGTTCCGGAAGGTGTGGTCTATTCTTACTCGAAAATGAGTTTCTATGGTGTTAACTTCTATCTGAAAGACCGCATGCGGCACATTGAAAAGGAACGTCCGTCCAGCGGGGAGGGCTATTTGTTGGTTCCCGTAAAGGAGGAGGAGAATATGTTGGGAGAGCTGGAACAGACGTATCATCTGGAAAGGATATTCCGTACAGACAGACGCAGTTGTGATATGCGTAATGAAATCTGCATGTATAAATTTAGGGCGATTGACATTCATAACCCATAATTTATAACTCATAACTTAAAATGAATCCGATAGATATCATTAACAAATATTATCCGGAAGAGAATGAGTTGCGGCATATACTGTTGACGCACAGCCGTTCCGTAGCCGACAAGTCGTTATGGATTGCCGACCGCCATCCGGAACTTTCATTGGATAAGGATTTTCTGTACGAGGCTGCCATGCTGCACGATATAGGCATTTTTCTTACAGATGCGGCAGGTATCCATTGTTTTGGCGACAAGCCTTATATCTGTCACGGTTATTTGGGAGCCGACCTGATACGCGGCGAAGGCTATCCCCGCCATGCTTTGGTTTGTGAACGCCATACGGGTGCCGGACTTTCATTGGAGGGAATCATTGCGCAGGATTTGCCCGTACCGCATCGTGAAATGGTTCCGGTCAGCTTGGAAGAACAAGCTATCTGTTTTGCCGATAAGTTTTATTCAAAAACTCATTTGGAAAAGGAGAAAAGTGTAGAAAAAGCCCGAAAAAGTTTGGAACGTTATGGTGAAGAAGGGGTACGGCGCTTTGATAATTGGTGCGAACAGTTCTTGTAGCAATCTAAATTTCTTTAAAAAGGGAGATTATCCGTATAAATTATGTACTTTTGCCCCTCCAAGCGTAAACTATTAGTTAATGACGCCATTGAAAGCAAATACATTCATATCATTCATACTACTATTCGTCTTGCTTCTTCTCTCCGGTGGGGCTGCTTCTCAGCGCCGTAGAACGAAGGTCGCGCCTCCGAATGTTCAGCGGACAGACACGTTGCAGGTAGGGGATAGTTTGCAGATGGGAGTCTCCCTGCAAGGGGGAAAGGGGCTTCCTGCCGATTCGTTGCAACAAGATACGGTAGCGGCTGCGCCTCCCAAGAAGGATGCATTGGATGCTCCCGTAGCCTACGAAGCCAATGACTCCATTGTATTTACGCAGAGTGGCTTTGCCCATCTTTACGGCCAGGGAAAGGTGAGTTATCCGGGTGCTGACCTGGAGGCTGATGTCATCTCTATGGATATGGACAACAGTACGGTTTTTGCCCGTGGCGTGGTCGATTCTGTAGGAACAGCCAAGGGAAGACCGGTCTTCAAAGACGGGGACACCTCCTACGAAACCGATACTATCCGTTATAACTTCAAGAGTAAAAGAGGTCTTATCAGCAATGTTGTCAGCCAGCAGGGCGAGGGATACGTGACCGGTAATAATGCCAAGAAAGGGAATAATGATGAACTCTATATGAGGAGCGGTCGTTACACGACTTGTGACCATCATGACCACCCCCATTTTTATATGCAGATGACTTATGCCAAGGTACGTCCGAAAAAGAACGTGGTGACGGGACCTGCCTATCTGGTAGTAGAGGATGTGCCGCTTCCGCTTGCCGTTCCATTTTTCTTTTTCCCGTTTTCTAGCAGTTACCAGTCCGGTTTTCTGATGCCTACCTATATGGATGACTCCAATCGTGGCTTCGGTCTGACGGACGGTGGATATTACTTCGCCATCAGTGACCAAATGGACTTGAAGCTGCGGGCGGATATCTTCACGAAAGGTTCTTGGGCGCTGAATATGGAGTCGAACTATGTGAAGCGTTACAAATATTCCGGTTTGCTGCAGGCAAGCTATCAGGTGACCAAGACCGGTGACAAAGGCTTGCCCGACTACTCGGTTGCCAAAGACTTCAAGGTGGTGTGGTCTCACCGGCAGGACCCGAAAGCGAGTCCGAATTCTACTTTTTCTGCCAGTGTGAACTTTGCTACCAGTAGTTATGAGCGTACCAATATCGGCAATATGTACAACTCCCAGGCAATGTCGCAGAATACCAAGACTTCCAGTGTCAGCTATTCGCGTAACTTTCCCGACCAGCATCTGAGCATCTCCGCTTCAGGTAATATTGCCCAAACCATGCGCGACTCCTCTATCGCGGTGACTTTACCGGACATGACCATTTCCTTGAGTACCATTTTCCCTTTCAAGCGCAAACATGCAGTGGGAGATGAAAAGTGGTATGAGAAGATTTCCGTTCGCTATACTGGCCGTGTGAAGAACAGTATCAAGACGAAGGACAATCTGTTGTTCAAGAAGAACCTGATACGCGATTGGGAGAACGGTATGCAGCATGAGATTCCGGTAAGTGCCACGTTTACTTTGTTCAAGTACTTCAATGTGACGCCTACCGTAAACTATACGGAGCGTTGGTACACCCGCAAGGTGAAGAAGGACTGGGACGATGAGCAAGGCAAGGAGGTGAATGATACGACCTACGGTTTTCACCGTGTATACGACTACAGTGCCAGTCTGGGTATCAATACCAAAGTTTATGGTATGTACAAGCCATTGTTTATGAAGAAGAAGGAGATACAGATACGTCACGTCATCACTCCCTCCATCAGTTTCAGCGCTGCACCCGATTTCACTTCGTCCCGTTTTGGCTATTATGACTCTTATATAAAAGACCAGAACGGCATTCGCGATACCGTGCAGTATTCCTATTATGCCGGTCAGGTGTTCAGTCCGCCAAGTGGAGGAAAGCAGGGGCTTATCAGTTTCAATATCTCCAATAACCTTGAAATGAAGTTCAAGGATAAGAATGACTCTATCCGCAAGGTGAGCCTGATTGACGATTTGAGTATGGGTATCAGTTACAACACGGCTGCCCAGGTGCGTCCTTGGAGTGACTTGAGCTTTAATCTCCGTCTGAAGTTGAGCAAGAGTTATACGTTGAGTATGAGCTCTACCTTTGCCACTTATGCTTACGAGTTTGATGAGAACGGAAGGGTGGTGCCCGGTAACCGTACGGAATGGTCGTATGGCCGTTTCGGTCGTTGGTCGGGATATGGTACGTCGTTCAGTTGGACCGTGAACAATGATTCGTGGAAGAAAATAAGGAACTTCTTCACCGGTCAGAAGGATGACGAGGAGCAGGACCAAGACCAGAATGCCTCGACGGAGGGAGACAGTGACATGGAGGGCGAAACCACCGAGGACGGCACTCCGAAGAAGAAGAAGGAAAAGGCTGCTGCCGATGCTGACGGCTATCAAGTATTCAAAATGCCTTGGTCCATCAACTTCAGTACCGGTTTCAATATAACGGAAGACACCAGTAAGCCCATTAATCGTAAGAACATGCGTTATCCGTACAAATTCAGCCTGAACTCCCTTAATATAAACGGTAACGTCAAGCTTACCAACAAATGGGCTATCAGCTTCAACTCCGGTTATGACTTCAATGCGAAGGAGATAACGCAGACCGCTTTCAACATCACACGTGACCTACACTGTTTCAGCATGACGGCTGCCATATCACCTTTCGGACGCTGGAAATACTATAACTTTACCATCCGTGCCAATGCAAGTATCCTGCAAGACTTGAAATGGGAACAGAGAAGCCAGACTCAGAGTAATATTCAGTGGTATTGATGTTTACCAAATTATTTCCGTCTCTCCATGTTCCCGCAAATACTCGTTTGTTTTGCTGAAATGCTTGTTCCCGAAGAAGCCGTTATAGGCGGATAGGGGAGATGGATGTGCCGAGGTAAGTACCAGATGTCGGCTACGGTCGATGAATGCCCCTTTACGTTGGGCGTAGGCTCCCCAAAGAATAAATACAAGATGCTCTTTTTCTTCGGCGAGAATGCGGATAGCCGCATCTGTAAATGTTTCCCAACCTCGGTTTTGGTGAGAACCGGCTTGGTGTGCACGTACGGTGAGGGTAGCATTGAGCAGCAATATGCCTTGCTCTGCCCAGCGTGTCAGATTGCCGGTAGTGGGGGCATCAGTGCCAATGTCATTTTTTATTTCCTTGAAAATATTAAGTAAGGAAGGAGGGAAAGGAACACCGTCATTTACGGAGAAACAAAGTCCGTGTGCTTGTCCCGGACCATGATAGGGGTCTTGACCGATTATCACGACTTTTACTTTGTCAAAAGGGCATAGGTTGAATGCATTGAATATCAGCTTTCCCGGAGGATATATTGCATATTTCCCATATTCGTCCCGTACAAAATCAGTCAATGTACGGAAATAATCTTTCTCAAATTCAGGTTGCAGATGTGCTTTCCAGCTTTCTTCTATTTGAACATTCATAATTGGATCTGTTAGTAGTTTCGGATGCTAAAGTACAAAATAAAAAATAAAGTCCAACCTTTTGAGGGGGTGAACTTTATATTATATGACGGGATAAATGTATATCAAATCAGGTGTATATTGTGTTCCTTGCACTCTTTGCGCATATCTTCCGGCCAGATACTGGCTTGTATCTCACCGATATGCGCCTTGCGCAGATAGAACATACAGAGGCGGGACTGCCCTATACCGCCACCGATGGAAAGCGGCAGTGTATCATTCATCAAGCGTTTGTGGAAGTAAAGTTCCAGGCGTTCCTCTTCGCCTTCCTCTTTGAGCTGGCGAAGCAGGGCTTCCTTGTCTACGCGGATACCCATGGAGGAAAGTTCGATGCTGCGTTGCAGGATGTGGTCCCATAGCAGGAGGTCACCGTTCAGTCCGGGGAGGTCGTTCAGCCCTTTGCTGGTATAGTCGTCGTAGTCCGGGGCGCGTCCGTCGTGCTTCTTGCCGTCGCTCAGCTTGCATCCGATACCGATGATGAACACTGCACCGTATTTCTTGCAAATGGCATGTTCGCGGCATTTGGGTTCCAAGTCCGGATACAGTTGGCGCAATTCTTCGGCATGGATAAAGTGAAGTTTCTGGGGCAGGCAAGGCTTGATTTGCGGATACATCTCATATACCATATATTCTGTGCGCACCATAGCTGCATAGATACGGGTTACTATCTCCTTGAGGAATTCCACATTGCGGTCTTCGGCAGTAATGACGCGTTCCCAGTCCCACTGGTCTACATAAAGGGAATGCAGATTGCCCAGTTCTTCATCGGCACGGATGGCATTCATGTCTGTGTAGATGCCATATCCCGGTTCGATATGGTATTCGGCAAGCGTGAGGCGTTTCCATTTGGCGAGGGAGTGCACCACTTCAGCTTTGGCGTCGCCCAAATCTTTGATAGGGAAAGTTACGGCACGTTCCACTCCATTGAGGTCGTCATTGATACCCATTCCTTTCAATACGAACAGTGGAGCTGTCACACGTCGCAGGCGCAGTTCGGAAGAGAGGTTCAATTGGAAGAACTCTTTAATTTGTTTAATCCCTAATTCAGTCTGTTTTAGGTCCAATAAAGGTTTGTAACCTTCAGGTGTTATCAGGTAGCTCATAAATTTATTCAGTATAACTTCTATTAAATTGCTCGGCAAAGATAGGAATAATATTGATACTTGCTTCTGTTTTGTGGGAAAAAAGAACAAAATGTTTGTGTAATTGCGGTTAGTCTTCTCAAAGTAATAATAAAAATATTCCTCGGTTTGATATAAAAAGCGTTTGAATGTTAGGAATCTGCTAATTTTTTTATACTTTTGCATCCACATTTGGCTCCGTAGCTTAGTGAATAGAGCGTCAGATTCCGGTTCTGAAGGTCGTGCGTTTGAATCGCACCGGGGTCACAAAGAAAGGAACTCCCTTTGCATGAATATTTTGCAAAGGGAGTTTCTTTTTATACAATACATCCAGAAAAGTCAACCATACGGTTCTCTTTCTTGTTATAATTTCCATAGAGTTAGAGGTATGAAACAAATAATATTTATTTTTGCAATGTTAATGACTTGTCTGTCCTATGCCGGTAAGCCGGAAGGACGGTCAGAAAGGAGAACAGACATGAAACCAATGAAAGAGATTTATCTGGCAGGAGGATGTTTTTGGGGTACCGAACATTTCCTGAAACAAATAGAAGGTGTGGAGGCTACCCAGGTGGGATATGCCAATGGAAATATAGCCAATCCTACCTATCAGCAGGTGTGTACCGGTACCACGGACTTTGCCGAAACCGTAAAAGTACAGTATGATCCCGATGAGGTGGACTTACCTTTCCTTATCGACCTTTATTTCAAAACGATTGACCCTACCAGCCTCAATAAGCAAGGGGGGGATAGAGGTACACAGTATCGCACGGGTATCTATTATACGGATACCGCCGACCTGCCTGTTATTCGTGAAACCGTTGACCGGCTGGCTGCCAACTACTCCCGTCCGTTGGTTGTAGAGATAGAGCCTTTGAAGAACTTCTATCTCGCCGAAGATTATCATCAAGACTATCTGGACAAAAATCCTGGTGGATATTGCCACATTAACCCCACCTTGTTCGACCTGGCACGTAAAGCGAAGATGAAGAAAGAAGGAGATGGCGAGTATTTAAACCTGGAAAAGTAACGGACAATGGATATACTGTTAATAAGTAATGAAGATACGTGCCGCAGCCGTATCGCGCAGGAACTCCTGCATGCATTTGGCAGGGGAATGAATATCTCTACGGCAGGAATTATGGAGGGGAACTGCGTTCCCGATGCCGTGTGCAATGTGATGGAACAGAATGGTTTCAGCGTGTCTCGCAAGAAACCGTCTGGTGTCGGGACCTATACGCACCGGTCGTGGGACTACGTGATTACCCTATGTAAAGAAGCCGGAGAAGAACTGAAATTTATCACTCTGGATGCCAAGCAGCAGGTGCATTTTGATTTTGAAGATCCCTTTAAAAATCGTTTTCAAAATGAAAGTGAGCAGGATCAACAAGTTGCCACACTCTATGAAACCGTGTACCGGCGGCTGTATGAATTTTACCGCGATGAACTGAGCGAGCAGCTGTTGCCTCGTTGTACGTGCGGTGCAAATACCTATTGCCGTTGTGAATAGTGAAATATGTGTTTTTTTTTTGAAGCAATCTCTTGACTCGTCCCTAAGGGCAGGACCTATCTTTGCATCATAAACAAAATGCGCATGAGTTTATGAAGAATAAAATGAAGTTTAAAATCGGAGAGTTTTCCAAACTTTGCCAAGTGACCGTTAAGACGCTTCGTCATTATGAAGAGATAGGATTGATGATACCCGTTGAAGTGGATGAGTGGACGGGGTATCGCTATTACGACATCAGCCAGCTCCGGTGTATGAGCCGTATTGTTTACCTCAAGCAATTAGGGTTCAGCCTCGAAGAGATATCCGAGTTGTTTGCCGATGGCAAGGAATTTCCGGATGCTGAATTGTTGAAGGTTAAAATAGAACGTTGCAAAAACGAGATTGAACACTTGATATGGCGGCAGACCGAACTTGCCAAATTGGAAAATTTACTCCATAAACAAGAGAATGTTATGGAAAAAGTGTTTAAGAAATCCCTCCCTTCAAGAATTTTTGCTACCCATCGCCGTAAAATAGACTCTTATCAGGAGCTGTTCAATCTTTGTCCGAATATCATCGGGCCTGAAATGTACCGTTTGGGTTGTGAATGTCCTGCCCCGGAATATTGTTTCACGGTGGAATATAATGAGGAATATGGGGTTGATATTGATATCGAGTTTTTTGAAGCGGTGGCTGAACGCAAGGAAGATTCGGAACTGATTAAATTCAAGGAACTTCCGGAAGTGCCGGTTGCGCTCTGTGTCAACCATTACGGTGCTTATGAGCATATGCCCGAAACTTTCGCCGAGCTTTTTGCGTATGCCGAGACAAATGGATACGAGGTCATTGACCGTGCCCGGTTTTGCCATATTGACGGCATTTGGAACAAAGAAACGGTGGATGAATGGATGACGGAAATTCAGTTGCCCATCAAACTTTCTTAATCAGCCTTTGATTTCTGCGGAAAGCTTTCAACCGTGAGAATACCTAAAAATAGGGATAGGTAGTCAACTTATTTTCTGCGAACTTTGCAGACTGAAAAAAGAATTGAAATGAGAAGCCTGCATATTCTGTTCATATTGGTAGTTGTCACTTGGCTCGGTTTTCCGCTGAGAGCGCAAGAAGCTATTTCTATCGGGACTCGCCACACTTTGTTTTCGCATGTCTTGAATGAGGCTAGAGAATATTGGGTGTATGTACCTGCAACCCGCCCGGGTGAAAAAGAGGAAAGTTATCCGGTTCTTTATTTGCTGGACGGTGATTCTTTTTTTCATTCGGTGGTAGGTTTTACTCGCTTGTTTTCCACCTCCAAAGTTTCTTCCTTACCGCCCTGTATCGTTGTGGCTGTCCTGAATACAAACAGAACCAGAGACTTTACGCCAACCTGTTCCGCTGCCCGGCGTGACGGAACTGTCCGTCCGGGCGATAAACCGGAAGGGGGTGGGGCAGGACAATTTTGCCGTTTTCTGACGGAGGAACTACGCCCCGCAGTGGAACAAGACTTGCCGGTGAATGGACAACACTTGTTGGCTGGACATTCTTATGCCGGGTTGTTCACGCTGCATGTTTTGCTGAATTATCCCAGTGCATTTGATACATACATCGCCATAGACCCCAGTTTATGGTGGGATAAAGGATATTTTCAGAAACAGGTAGAACGGCAGGTGGATAAGGTTGACTTTTCAGGAAAGCAACTGTATGTTGCGTTTGCCACTCAGCCGCGTCTTGATAGGAAGCTGATCCACTTTCCCCTGACAGATGATTTTATAGGGAGTGCAGTTCCTCGTATGGAGAAGCGGCATTTGCGGGTGGTATCAAAAAAGTTCCCGGAAGAGACGCATGGAACGGTTGCTCTTCCGGGATTTTATGACGGACTGAAAACGTTGTTCTTCCGTTCTGCGGTTGGAATTTCTCTGCCGAACGAACCTCTCTGAAAAAAAATCTATTTTTCAGTAAGCTGAATGATATGCGCCATTGTACTAAGGGGACTACCTATACCATGGTGAGGTCTGCCAAAATCCTAAAAGCGTCATAGCCTGAGTCGCCTTCCGGCAGGAAGCGCCGAGAAGCGCCGTTTCCTTATAAATCAGTATTTTCAGCTCCGGAGAAGGTTGAGTGTCCTTCTCCGGACACACTGATTAAAAAACTGCAAAAGTGCAGCCGGGGCTTCGTTGACTCCGGGCAATTGGAATAGTAGTACAACTACTGTTGTACAATGAGCGCAGCACCATATGCCCTGCTACCGTACGGAAGTGCATAAAAAAACAGTTGCCTGGAGAAACCCTCTCCAAGCAACTGTTTTCAGCTTCTTGATACTTAACTTTATAATCTACATATTCTAAATCTTTCTTGTCATCAATCGTCAATGTCAATCACCCTCATTTTAGAGTCAAATGTAATTTCCCAACGATTAGACAACTTTATCTCATACTCATTGTCATCGTACTCAATCTGAAGAATTCTTGCATCCGGATAATTGGTCTTTACATAGTTACGTATCGCTTCCGGTACAATCTGTGCAGGAACTTCACTTTGTCTGCATCGTACCTCCTTCCATTCTCCCGGTTTATCAAATTCTACCTTCTCCCCATTCGTGAACACCACATCATAGCTTTTATAAAACATTCCCGACTCCAATTTAGCCATTGCCACCTTATGGTCTTTAAAATAAGTCTTGATAAATGTCTGCGCCTTCGCCGGCAACTGGCTCACCTCTATCGGCTTATCATTATCTGCCATTACCATTGTGTGCACTGCAAACATACAAACCAACATCATAACTAACTTTTTCATACTTTTCTATTTTTAATAATTAATACTTTATTTGTTTTCTGTATTGCAAAGATGGGAAGGAAATCTGGAAAGAATTGGGAAAAAAACTCTATTTTTGGAAATGAAAAAAAATCTATTTTTGAAAATGGGTGTTGCGGCTCTTCACCTATGAATTTTTGTTTGCAATGAATATTATTTAAAGACACAATAGACTATTATGGCTATGAAAATATTAAATCAGTTTATCGATGATTTTGTAGGTGTTTTCCAATATCGGTTTATGGATACCTTTCAATATTTTAAAGAAAGGAAGAAAAGTAAATATTTGGGAGATAGATTTGAGGAATGGGTTGTGAAGAACTCTAATATTAGTAAAGAAGGTTATCCGGACCTCTGTGACAAGAAAATATTTTGGCGGCTTTTAGATTGGAGAGGTGATAAATACATTGAGGGTTATAGACCTCTGTCTTCATCATCTCCGGATTTGTTGATGGAGTGTGTTACCACTACGAGTACCATTCATGAAGTTGGAGATATTATAGCTGTAGAATGTAAATGGCGAAGTAAGATAGGTTTTTATCTCGATATAAAAGACATTGAAAAGTACGAAAGGTATATGAACTCTAATCTGTTGAACCGTCCGATAAAAAACTTGTTTTATGTTTTTGGCTTTGGATGGTGTGGTGACGGTCCGGAATCTGTTTATGTAGTTCCTGCCAGAGAATTGTACGATTATGATAAAGATACTCGTAGGATAACGTTCCCTATTAAAGAAACCGAGAAGGAGAAAATGAGTAGATTGGAGCGTTTTAAGAAGAAAGACAATAGATGCCTTCTGTATATCAAGTAATGGTATTACTTGGTTATATAAGCTCCAATCAACTGTTATATTGTTTGGGTCGCCGTCAATCTTTGTGGCGAAGGCTATTACTGGCATCTAATGCGGTTTGCAACCTTTCCCAGTCGTCACAAAGCGCCTGCATGGACGGAAACAATAAATCTGCTCCGGCATCCAGTAATACCTGCCTGTCCAGCGGACCGGTATTGACTGCCACAGTGAATATGCCGGCTGCTGTTCCGGCTTGTACTCCGATAGGTGCATTTTCTACAACTATAGCTTCGTTGGCTTGTACTCCGGCTTTTTCCAGTCCCATTAGATAAGGCTCAGGATGAGGCTTTCCGTATTTCACATCAAAGGCGGTCACCATGTGGTCGCGCTGAAACATACCAGGGAAGTTGTGGGCAAGGCGGTTCAGCAGGGAGTGTTGGCCCGAACCGGTGACAAGTACCGGAATAAGTCCTGCCGCTTTTACCTTTTGCAGCACTTCCCAAGCACCCGGCATACGTTCCGGTTCCGGGTGGGTACTGAATTCGGCGCTTTTCTCTGCATAGATGCTTTCTATCATCTCGGGAGTGGCATCCTTGCCATACTGGCGTTGATAAACGATGTTGATGGTGGAGGCTCCGGTACGTCCCTCGTGCATGTATGCCTCTTCACGGCTCAAGTGCAGGCCATGACGTTCCATTACTTTATGCCAGGCATCGGCATGGTAGGGCATGGAGTTGAATAACACACCGTCCATGTCAAAAAGAACGGCTTTCAGTTGGATGTAGGGGTGCCCGTGCTTTTCCAGATAACGGGCGATAGAGTTTTCGAACACTTGGTAGATTGAGGATTAAAAATTAAGGAATGCAGGGTAAATAAATTGAGAGTTGAAAATCGGGAAACGGCTTTTCATTGCGCTTATTGCACAGTCATTTCTCAATTCTCAACTCTCAATTCTTGATTTATCAAAGTCTTGCCTGGATGGCTTTGGACTCTTCTTCGTAGCCCGGCTTGTTCAGCAGTGCAAACATATTCTTCTTGTATGCTTCCACACCCGGTTGGTTGAATGGGTTGACTCCCAGAATGTAACCGCTGATGCCGCAAGCTATTTCAAAGAAGTAGAGCAGACCTCCGATGCTTTCTTCATTCAGTGCAGGGATAACGATGCGCATGTTGGGTACGCCGCCGTCAACGTGGGCAAGCTGTGTTCCCAATTCAGCCATCTTGTTCACTTCGTCCACGTGCTTGCCTGCCAGGAAGTTCAGTCCGTCGAGGTTGGCTTCGTCCGAAGGTACTTGCAGGGAGTGCTGTGTCTTCTCCACGGAGATGACAGTTTCGTAGATGGTACGTTCGCCTTCCTGAATCCATTGTCCCATGGAGTGCAGGTCGGTGGAGAAATCTACGGCAGCAGGGAAGATACCCTTGTTTTCCTTACCTTCGGATTCACCATAAAGCTGCTTCCACCATTCGCTTACGTAGTGCAGTTTGGGATTGTAGTTTACGAGGATTTCAATTTTCTTACCGTTCTTGTAGAGCTCGTTACGCGTAGCTGCATAGATGGCAGCAGGATTTTCTGCAAACGGAACATCTTTTCCACAAGCCTTTTCCATGGCAACTGCACCTGCAACCAGTTTCTCAATGTCGAAACCTGCTATTGCGATGGGCAGCAAGCCTACCGGAGTCAGTACGGAGAAACGTCCGCCCACGTTATCGGGGATGATGAAGGATTTGTAGCCTTCGTTGTCGGCCGTTACGCGGGCAGCGCCCTTTTTGGCATCGGTGATGGCAACGATAACCTTCTTTGCCATATCCTTGCCGCGTTGGTCTTCGCATTGCTTTTTCAACAGACGGAACGCCAAGGCCGTTTCAGTGGTAGTACCGGATTTGGAGATGTTGATAACACCGAATTTCTTGTCTTTCAAGTATTCGGTGAGTTCATATAGATAATCTTCACCGATATTGTGTCCTGCATACAGAATGACCGGAGCCGTTTTCTTGTCTTGCAACCAAGTGAAGCTGTTTGACAAAGCCTCTATCACCGCACGTGCACCGAGGTAACTTCCGCCAATACCGGCAACTACTACTACCTCGCAGTTGTCACGCAACGTCTGTGCGGTAGCCTTTAGGTCGGCCAGGTGCTCTTTAGTGATGGAAGAGGGGAGGTGCAGCCAGCCTAAGAAGTCGTTGCCCTTACCGGTACCATTCTCTAATGCTTCCTGTGCAGCCTTTACTTGGGCTTCATAGGCGAAAACGTTTTCTTTGGAGATGAATCCAAGAGTCTTTTCAATGTTCAAACTAATCATAATATTCTAGGTTTTAAATTCAGTATTTCGTTTTATCTTTTTTCGCGCTTACCGGAATGAATCGGTAAGCAGCTTGATTTCAATCGTCGGCGAGATACGCTCATACAGAATGTTGTATACTGCATCTACAATAGGCATGTTGACATGATAATGCTTGTTGATTTCCTTGATACATTTTGTACCGTAATATCCTTCAGCAATCATTTCCATCTCAATCTGCGCGCTTTTCACGGAGTATCCCTTGCCAATCATCGTACCGAATGTGCGGTTGCGGCTGAAATTGGAATATCCCGTCACCAGCAGGTCACCTAAATAAACGGAATCACTTACGTTTCTGTTCAGCGGATGTACCGTTTGCAGGAATCTGTTCATTTCCTGTATGGCATTGGACATGAGCACAGCCTGAAAGTTGTCGCCATATTTCAGACCGCTGCAGATACCGGCTGCAATGGCATATACATTCTTCAGCACCGAACTGTATTCAATGCCGGCAACGTCATTACTGACAGAGGTCTTGATGAATGAACTGGCCAGTTTGCGGGCAATGGTGCAAGCCTTGTCGGTGTCGGGACAAGCAATGGTCAAATAAGAAAGGCGTTCCAGAGCCACTTCTTCCGCATGGCAGGGACCTGCCAATACAGCAATATTCTCAGCCGGGACGCCATATTCCTTAGTGAAATATTCCGAGACAATCAAGTTGTCATCGGGCACAATACCTTTAATGGCAGTGATGATGAATTTATCCTTAATCTTAGTCTTCAGTTTCTTCAAGTGAACCTTCAGATAAGGGGAAGGTGTAACGAAGATGAGCGTATCAGATTCTTTCACGACATCATTGATGTTGGAGTTGAAGTTGATACGCTTGGTATCAAACTTGACGCCCGTCAAGTAGGCAGGGTTATGACCAAGCCGTTTGAAGTCGGCAATACGGTCATCGCGTCGCATGTACCAATTTATAGACTCCGCTTGTGACAGAACCATTTTTGCAATGGCAGTTGCCCAACTTCCTCCGCCCATGATGGCTATCTTACCGGGTAGTTTCATATCGAAATTAATAATTAAAAATTAAAAATTAAAAGAGGGGAAAGGAGTACCTTCCTCCTCCTCTTATCTTTAATCTTGCCTATTTAATTCTTTAATTTTTAATTCTTAATTCTTCCGACCCAGTCAGCAACTTCGTTTACGGTCGGGTTTGCCAGTTCCAATTTATATTTCTTGTTGATACCGCAGATGTCCATGTGGAGTTTTTGCGGATTCACATCTTTCATGTCACTCACCAGGTTGTAGCCGGCTTTCTGGATTACAGCCACCCAGTCTTCGGGGATGCCCAGCTCTGTGTATCGTGCAGGAGCATCTTTGGGGATAACCTTTTCCGGACGCATCTGCGGGAAGAAAAGCACTTCTTGGATAAAGGATTCGCCCGTCATTAACATGGTCAGACGGTCGATGCCGATACCGATGCCCGATGTGGGAGGCATACCGTATTGCAATGCTTTCAGGAAGTCCTGGTCGATGAACATCGCTTCGTCGTCTCCCTTTTCGCTCAAGCGGAGTTGGTCTTTGAAGCGTTCTTCCTGGTCTATCGGGTCGTTCAGCTCGCTGTAAGCGTTGGCAAGTTCCTTGCCGTTCACCATCAGCTCGAAGCGTTCGGTCAGTCCCGGCTTGCTGCGGTGCATCTTGGTCAGCGGGCTCATCTCTACGGGATAGTCGGTGATGAAAGTGGGCTGTATGAAAGTACCTTCGCAGAATTCTCCGAAGATTTCATCAATCAGCTTGCCCTTGCCCATGGTGTCGTCAATTTCCATATTCAGTTCCTTGCACACCTGGCGGATTTCGTCCTCGCTCTTGCCTTCGAGGTCGTATCCGGTCTTTTCCTTGATGGCTTCCAGGATGGGCAGACGGCGGTAGGGAGCTTTGAAGCTAATGGTCTTGCCGTCTATCTCGGTTTCTGTGCAGCCGTTTACGGCGATACAGATGCGTTCCAGCAATTTCTCCGTAAAACTCATCATCCAGTTGTAGTCCTTGTACTGCACGTACAGCTCCATACAAGTGAATTCCGGGTTATGGTTCTTGTCCATACCCTCGTTACGGAAGTTCTTGCCTATTTCATATACACCTTCGAATCCGCCCACAATCAGTCGCTTCAAGTAAAGCTCGGTGGCGATACGCAGGTAGAGGTCTATATCCAGAGAGTTATGGTGGGTGATGAACGGACGGGCGCTTGCTCCACCGGGGATGGATTGAAGAATCGGCGTCTCCACTTCCGTGTAGCCGGCTTCATCCAGCACAGCACGCATGGTCTTGATGACGGTGGCGCGCTTCAGGAATTTTTCTTTCACGCCGTCGTTCACGATAAGGTCTACATAACGCTGGCGGTAGCGGAGTTCGGGGTCTTCGAAAGAGTCGTAAGCCACGCCGTCCTTATATTTCACGATAGGCAGGGGCTTGATACTCTTTGCAAGTACGGTCAGCTTCTTGGCATGGATGCTGATTTCGCCCATTTGGGTACGGAATACGAATCCTTCAATGCCGATAAAGTCGCCTAAATCGAGCAAACGTTTGAACACGGTATTGTACATCTCCTTGTCCTCGTCCGGACAGATGTCATCGCGGGTGATATATACCTGGATGCGTCCTTTGGAGTCCTGCAATTCGATGAAAGATGCTTTACCCATGATACGGCGGCTCATGATACGTCCGGCAACGGACACTTGGCGAGGCTCTGCATCGTCGTTGAATTCAGCTTTAATATCGGTAGAGAAAGCATTTGTTACATACTCTGCTGCGGGATAAGGCTCAATGCCCATCGCGCGAAGTTCATTCATACTGTTGCGACGAATGATTTCTTGTTCACTTAGTTCTAATACGTTCATTTCGCTATATTTCACTCAATTTGGGTACAAAAGTACGAAACATTTTTCAGATAGCGAACCTTTTGACGGAAAATACGTACCTTTGCACCCGGTAAAAAGAAATAGGTATATAGTATGACAGCACAAAAGACACCCACAGCGTTGGGTACGGAGAGCATCGGAAAACTCTTGATGCAGTATGCCGTGCCGGCAATCATTGCCATGACGGCATCTTCTTTATATAATATGGTAGATAGTATTTTCATCGGTCACGGTGTGGGGACCATGGCTCTGTCGGCATTGGCACTGACTTTCCCGTTGATGAACCTCGGGGCTGCTTTCGGTGCATTGGTAGGCGTAGGTGCTGCTACACTGATTTCGGTAAAGCTGGGACAGAAGGATTATGATACGGCGCAACGGGTGCTGGGCAATGTGTTTGTACTGAATATTTTGTTGGGTTTGGCGTTTACCGTTATAGTCTTTCCTTTTCTTAATCCTATCCTTTATTTCTTTGGTGGCAGTGATGAGACGGTGGAATATGCGCGGCAGTTTATGGAGATAATCTTGTTGGGCAACGTTGTTACCCATCTCTATCTGGGTCTGAATGCGGTGCTGCGTGCTTCGGGACATCCCAAGCAGGCGATGTATGCCACTATTGCTACGGTGGCTATCAATACGATATTGGCTCCTATTTTTATATTTATGTTCGACTGGGGGATTCGCGGGGCTGCCATTGCTACGGTGTCTGCGCAGGTCATTGCCTTGCTGTGGCAACTCAAGCAGTTCAATAACGCCAATGAATTGCTGCACTTCCGCCGGGGTATCTTCCGTCTGAAGCGTAAGATTGTATTTGATTCACTGGCTATCGGTATGTCTCCTTTTCTGATGAACCTGGCGGCTTGCCTTATTGTAATCCTTATCAATCAGGGATTGAAGAAGTACGGAGGCGACTTGGCTATCGGTGCCTTTGGTATTGTGAACCGCTTGGTGTTTATCGTAGTTATGATTGTGATGGGATTAAACCAGGGAATGCAGCCCATTGCCGGATATAACTTCGGAGCAAAGTTGTACGACCGGGTGAACAAGGTACTGAAACTGACAATAATCTATGCCACCTGTGTGACAACCTTTGGCTTCTTGGTAGGGATGCTGGCACCTAATCTGGTGGTGGGTATCTTTACATCAGACGCAGAATTGACGGAACTTTCGGCTACGGGATTGCGTATTACGGTGATGTTCTTCCCCATTATCGGTTTCCAGATGGTAACCTCCAATTTCTTCCAAAGTATAGGGATGGCGGGCAAGGCGATATTCCTTTCACTTACGCGGCAGATGCTGATTCTGCTTCCTTGTCTGCTTATTCTGCCGCACTTCTTTGGCGTGGCCGGGGTGTGGTATAGTATGCCGGTATCCGATTTGCTTGCAAGCTTGATAGCACTGGTGATGCTGGTTTATCAATTCCGTAAGTTTAAGACTGCTGCAGCACATTAAAATAAAATTTTTCATATGCTTTCTGTAGATATTCCGTAAGAATATTTATATTTGCTATCTGCAAACTAATAGATTAACAAGCATATGGACAATAATTTTATAGTCAATATAGGCCGTCAGTTGGGTAGTGGTGGACGGGAGATAGGCGAGAAGCTGGCTACCCGTCTGGGAATTGATTTTTATGATAAGGAGCTGATTAGGCTGGCTTCCGAAGAGAGTGGACTATGTTGTGAGTTTTTTGAAAAAGCTGATGAGAAAGCTTCACAAGGCATTATTGGAGGGCTCTTCGGCATGCGTTTCCCTTTTGTCAGTGACGGGGCTATCCCTGCTACGAATTGCCTGAGTAATGATGCTCTGTTCAAAGTGCAAAGTGACGTGATACGCCGATTGGCGGAGGAGAAGTCCTGCGTGTTCGTGGGACGTTGTGCTGATTATATTCTTCGGGATAATCCACGCTGTGTCAATGTTTTCATTTCCTGCTCCAATGAAGAGCGCATCAAACGCCTTTGCCGAATGCATTCCATTTCTGAGCGTGAAGCGGAGGAGATGATGAACAAAGCGGATAAGAAACGCGCCGAATACTATAACTACTACAGCTATAAAAAATGGGGGGCTGCCGAGACATATCATTTGTGTATCGATTCCTCTGTATTGGGAGTTGAGAGAACGACGGATTTCATCGAGGAATTTGTGAAACAGAAACTCAATCTTAGGTGAACTGAGTGCTCGGTATGTCACGATTGGGATTCCTCTTACTGCTGTGGGTGTTCTTTCTGCCGGGTATAAAGGTATACGGAAGTTCCGAGACTTCGGCAAGTGTGGACCGGATGTCTTTCAATGCACACTGGAATACTCCTATCGAATCAATGAACGGTACACTAAACCTGGCGGATGACTATTACCTGACGGACGGTACTCCGGTGACCGACCGTAACTACGGGGAAATGAACAATGGAGTATTGGATGTGACGCGCCCCAATGCCGCCCATTTTGCCAACCGTGACCCACGGCTTTACAGCACTTTGTTTGTACGCGGCATGTCGTGGAACGGCAAGGGCGGGGAAGGCAATTGGTACGGTGGCGCAGCCGCTTCTTTGTCCATGGTCTACGTCATGAAATATTTCGACCCTAAGGACACCGGTAACTCCTGGGACAATGGGCAGGACTTCTACGTGGTACGCTATAATATCAGTATCGGCGATGGTATTCGTCCCAAAGAAACCCGTGCAGGGATGTTTTCGCCGAGCATACATGTTGCCGGTCCTGCGAAACATGTGCTGGTAGAACACAATATTATTCATGCCAATGCAAAGCCGGCTGCTAACGTGGACCGTACGATGATTACTTCCGATTCTTGGGATGGTTTTGCTGATGACACGTTTTTCAAACAGAATACTTTCTATGCTGCCGAGGCAAGCAGATTCTCTATGACAAGCTCTACAAACAATCTGTTTGACGGCAATTGGTACATTGGTACTTACCAGCAATTGCCTGCTGACGAAAAGGCGCATACCGTTTCAGAAACCTATCAGAGGAGGTGCTGGATGTGGACCGGAATGGGTATGAAGGGTTGCTTATGAACAACCGCATGGTATGCGGGGTGAAAGGCTACTTTGTGGATAAGGAGGCGATAGAATCTTTCTTTGATCGTTGCCGTTGATGGATAATCTTCAAAATAAAGCCTCCAGTCTTTTCAAAACTATAATATGAAAAGACCGGAGGTTTTATTTTAAGGAGGTTATTGCATTTCCTATTACATCATTGTCAGCAATATCATCTGCCCCGCCAAAATACGCAGGAACATAGTCAACGGATATACTGTAGAATAGCCTACTGCCGGAGCGTCATTGCCCGATGTCTGGTTGGCATATGCCAATGCAGGAGGGTCTGTGTTACTACCGGCAATCAGACCCATTAACGTGAAGTAGTTCACCTTGCAGTAGAAGCGGGCAATCATACCGATTATCAACAAAGGAATAACGGTTATCAGGAAACCATATCCCACGTACAGCAATCCGCTGCCTTCTACCACGGTCTGCACAAAATGCTCACCGGCTTCTATGCCGACGCTGGCAAGGAAGAGCACGATACCGATTTCACGCAACATCAAGTTGGCACTCATGGTGGTGTATGTCACAAGATGCATTTTGTGACCGAAACGTCCGATGAGGATGGCCACTACCAGCGGACCACCAGCCAAACCTAACTTAACCGGTGTCGGCATACCCGGGAATGCGATAGGCAGACTACCCAGCAGGATTCCCAAAAAGATTCCCACAAAAATAGTTACGATATTCGGAGTGTCCAAACGTTTCAACTGATTACCCAATACGCCGGCTACACGTTCTACGGCATCCTGCTGGCCGACCACCATTACACGGTCACCTACCTGAAGTACCAGATTGGGATCGGCAAACAAGTCCATACCCGAACGGTTGATACGGGTTACATTTACACCGTACATGCTGCGGAAGTGGAGGCTTCCCAACTTCTTGCCATTGATTTCGGACTTGGTGACGAGGATACGGCGGGAAACCATCGGAGTGTCCTGCTTTTCCCAGTCTACGTGTATTTCTTTTCCGATAAAGGCAGCCACCGCTTCGGCATCTTCTTCGGAACATACGATGAAGAGCTGGTCTCCTACGTGGAATATTGTTTCATGATTGGGGATACTGACGTGCCCCTCGTGGCGTATGCGCGAACATACAAACGGACGTCCCAGGAAATCCTTTATCTGGAGCAGGGTCTTTCCGGAAATTGATTCATTGCGTACTTCGAGGTGAAGCATGTGCGGCTGATGCTTAACATCGGCTTCCTGCGTGTTGAGTTCCTGTTCCTCTTTCTTGAGGTTCACCCGGCAGATATAGCGGATGGCTATGATGGAACCTATGATACCTACCACACCAAGCGGATAGGCGCAGGCATATCCCAGTGCAATGGGGTCTCCCGTATAGTTTATCTGGTTCAGGGCTTCTTGTGCGGCACCCAGACCCGGAGTATTGGTTACGGCACCATAGAGAATACCTACTATCATTGGCAAGTCTATCCCTCCGTCAATGAAGTAGATGCTCAATGCTACTGCGATATTCAGCAATACGATGCCGACAGCAAGCATGTTCAGCCGCATACCCCCTTTCTTAAAGGAAGAGAAGAAGGAGGGCCCGACTTGCAGACCGATACAGAATACAAATAAAATCAAACCGAATTCGCGGATGAAATGCAAAATGTGTGTTTCGCCCGTGAAGCCAAAATGGCCCATCAGGATACCGGCAAAGAGGACGAATGTAACCCCCAACGATACCCCGAAAATCTTAATCTTACCCAGCAATACGCCCACAGATATTACGAATGCATACAAACAAACGATGTGAGCGACAGATGAAGGGTCCCATAGCAAGCTTTCTAACCAATTCATAGTACCTTATTAATATGTCGTTTTTTAAATTTCGCGCAAAATTACTTAATAAAAAGGAGGTAGCAAAGGCTTTGTGGTACTTTTTGCTATATCAACTTTGCAAAAGTAGAGTATGCTTCCGGTGAATACGCTGAATCCGTATGGACACGGAGTCATCTGTAAGTGCAATTTTCTCTAAAAAAAGATTTTGTTCTAAGTATTTGTTTATATTTGCAAGTCTCTTGATGACAAAAATGAATAGTATTCATCTATTTAAATTTTAAATAAACTATGGCAGACAGTAAAGAAAAACTCTTCTCCGACTTTTCTCCCGTTTCCACTGAGCAGTGGATGGAGAAAGTTACCGCAGACCTGAAAGGGGCGGATTTCGAGAAGAAGCTCGTTTGGAAGACAAACGAAGGATTTAAGGTGAAACCTTTCTACCGTATGGAGGACCTGGAAGGTTTGAAGACGACAGATGCCCTTCCCGGCGAGTTTCCTTATCTCAGAGGTACCAAGAAAGACAACAATGAATGGCTTGTTCGTCAGGAAATCAAAGTGGAATGCCCCAAAGAGGCCAATGCCAAGGCGTTGGATATCTTGAATAAAGGTGTAGATTCACTCTCTTTCCATGTAAAGGCCAAGGAATTGAACGCAGAGTATATTGAAACTTTGTTGAAAGATATCTGCGCGGAATGTGTCGAGTTGAATTTCTCTACCTGCCAGGGGCATGTGGTGGAACTTGCAGAACTTCTTGTCGCTTATTTCCAGAAGAAGGATTATGACTTGACGAAATTGCAGGGCTCCATCAACTATGACTACTTCAACAAAATGCTGGCCAAAGGTAAAGAAAAAGGTGATATGGTGGCAACAGCCAAGGCGCTGCTCGAGGCTACCGCTTCCCTTCCGAAATACCGTGTATTGAATGTGAACGCGTTGACATTAAACAATGCGGGTTCTTATATTTTTCAGGAACTGGGTTATGCTTTGGCTTGGGGTAATGAATATATGAATCAGCTGGTTGATGCCGGTCTGCCGGCTGCAATGGTAGCCAAGAAGATTAAGTTCAATTTCGGTATCAGTTCCAACTACTTCCTTGAAATAGCCAAATTCCGCGCTGCACGTATGCTGTGGGCTAATATTGTGGCTTCTTACAGTCCCGAGTGTCTGCGCGACTGCGACAACAAGGGTAAGGATAACGAATGCCGCTGTGCAGCCAAGATGAAGATTCATGCGGAAACTTCTTCATTCAACTTGACTTTGTTTGATGCACACGTAAACTTATTGCGTACGCAGACTGAGGCGATGAGTGCCGCCCTTGCCGGCGTTGACTCAATGACGGTTACTCCGTTCGACAAGACTTATGATGCTCCTAACGAATTCTCTGAGCGTATGGCGCGTAACCAACAACTGCTGTTGAAAGAAGAATCGCACTTCGATAAAGTTATTGACCCAGCTGCAGGTTCTTACTATATTGAGAATTTGACCGTCTCTATTGCCAAGCAGGCTTGGGACCTCTTCCTCACTGTAGAAGAAGACGGTGGTTTCTATGCTTCCGTGAAAGCCGGAAAAGTGCAGGCTGCCGTAAACGAAAGCAACAAGGCCCGTCATGCTGCAGTCGCCAAGCGTAAGGAAGTGTTGCTGGGTACCAACCAGTTCCCCAACTTTAATGAAAAGGCGGGAGATAAGAAACCGGTTGAGGCTACTTGCTGTTGCGGCGGCGGACATACCTGCGAAAAAGATGTTCCGACACTGAACTTTGACCGTGCTGCCAGTGAATTTGAAGCGTTGCGTCTCGAAACAGAGGCTTCCGGTAAACGCCCGAAAGCGTTTATGCTGACTATCGGTAATCTGGCCATGCGCCAGGCACGTGCACAGTACTCTTGCAACTTTCTGGCTTGTGCCGGATACGAAGTTGTGGATAACCTCGGTTTCCCCACCGTAGAAGAAGGTATAGAAGCAGCTATGGCTGCCAAGGCCGACATCGTGGTATTGTGTTCAAGTGATGATGAATATGCAGAATATGCTGTTCCTGCCTTCAAGGCTCTGAATGGCCGTGCCATGTTTATCGTAGCCGGTGCTCCTGCTTGCATGGACGACTTGAAGGCTGCCGGTATCGAGAACTTTATCCATGTCCGTGTCAACGTATTAGAGACATTAAAAGAATTCAACGCCAAACTTTTGAAGTAAGCAACTTCAATCGTAAATCGTAAATCGTCAAATCGTAAATAACATGATGCGAAAAGATTTTAAAAACTTAGATATATATGCCGCTTTTCAGCCCGTCAACGGTGCTGAGTGGCAAAAGGCTAACGGCATCCATGCTGATTGGAAAACGCCGGAACACATTGAGGTGAAGCCTGTTTATACAAAAGAAGACCTTGAGGGAATGGAACACTTGGGCTATGCTGCCGGGCTTCCTCCTTATCTGCGTGGTCCGTACTCGGTGATGTATACGTTGCGTCCTTGGACCATCCGCCAGTATGCAGGCTTTTCCACAGCGGAAGAATCAAATGCCTTTTACCGTCGTAATTTGGCTTCCGGACAGAAAGGTTTGTCCGTAGCTTTCGACTTGGCCACTCACCGTGGCTACGACCCCGACCACGAACGTGTAGTGGGTGACGTTGGTAAGGCAGGTGTATCTATCTGTTCCTTGGAGAATATGAAGGTGTTGTTCGATGGAATTCCTTTGAACAAGATGTCCGTCTCTATGACTATGAACGGTGCCGTACTTCCTGTTATGGCATTCTACATCAACGCAGGTCTGGAGCAGGGTGCCAAGTTGGAAGAAATGGCTGGTACTATCCAAAATGATATCTTGAAGGAATTCATGGTGCGTAATACCTATATCTACCCGCCTGCATTCTCTATGAAGATTATCTCTGACATCTTTGAATATACTTCCCAGAAAATGCCTAAGTTCAACTCTATCTCCATCTCCGGCTACCACATGCAGGAAGCGGGTGCTACGGCAGACATCGAGTTGGCTTACACCCTGGCAGACGGTTTGGAATATCTGCGTGCCGGAACGGCTGCGGGTATTGACATCGATGCTTTCGCACCGCGTCTCTCTTTCTTCTGGGCCATCGGAACGAACCACTTTATGGAAATTGCCAAAATGCGTGCCGCACGTATGTTGTGGGCAAAGATTGTGAAGCAGTTCAACCCGAAGAATCCGAAGTCGCTGGCTTTGCGTACGCACTCCCAGACTTCCGGCTGGTCGCTGACAGAGCAAGACCCGTTCAACAATGTGGGCCGCACTTGTATCGAGGCGATGGCTGCTGCATTGGGACATACCCAGTCACTGCATACCAATGCTCTTGACGAGGCTATTGCCTTGCCGACGGATTTCTCTGCACGTATTGCACGTAATACGCAGATTTATATTCAGGAAGAAACTTACATTTGCAAGAATGTAGACCCATGGGGTGGCTCTTATTATGTGGAAAGTTTGACTAATGAGTTGGCTCACAAGGCTTGGGAATTGATTCAGGAAGTAGAGAAGCTGGGCGGTATGGCAAAAGCCATCGAAACCGGTATCCCCAAGATGCGTATCGAAGAGGCTGCTGCGCGTACACAAGCCCGTATCGATAGCGGTTCGCAGACCATTGTCGGTGTGAACAAGTATCGTCTGGAGAAAGAAGCTCCGATTGATATTCTTGAAATCGACAATACGGCTGTCCGTCAGGAACAGATTGAGAACCTGAAGCGTCTGAAGGAAGGACGTAACCAGGCGGAAGTGGACAAGGCATTGGAGGCTATTACTGAATGTGTAAAGACCGGTAAGGGAAACTTGCTGGAACTGGCAGTCGAGGCAGCCCGTGTCCGTGCCACTTTGGGGGAAATCTCTTATGCTTGCGAAAAGATTGTAGGACGTTATAAAGCAGTAATTAGAACTATATCAGGCGTGTATTCATCAGAAAGTAAGAATGACAGCGACTTCCACCGTGCTTGTGAATTGGCGGAGAAGTTTGCGAAGAAAGAGGGACGTCAGCCTCGTATCATGGTAGCCAAGATGGGCCAGGACGGTCACGATCGCGGTGCCAAGGTTGTTGCAACCGGATATGCCGACTGTGGCTTCGATGTGGATATGGGACCCTTGTTCCAGACACCGGCCGAGGCTGCCCGCGAAGCGGTTGAGAACGACGTTCATGTAGTGGGGGTTTCTTCATTGGCTGCCGGACACAAGACATTGGTTCCGCAGATTATCGAAGAGCTCAAGAAGTTGGGACGTGAGGATATCGTAGTGATTGCCGGTGGTGTAATTCCCGCACAAGACTATGACTTCCTTTACAAGGCAGGTGTAGCTGCCATCTTTGGCCCCGGTACTCCGGTTGCCAAGGCTGCTTGCCAGATATTGGAAATCTTGTTGGATGAAGAATAATCCGACACGTTAAATGTTAAAAGAGGGACGGTATGTGTTTACATATCCGTCCCTTTTTCTTAATCTGTGTTATAGAACATACTTTTTTAGTTGGATAATTTGCAGATTTATCAGAAGTCCGTATCTTTGCAATGTGTTTTTCATAGTATTAGATTTAAGGTTAACAAAGGTTGGAGTACAGCGGTACTCCTTTTTTTATGTTCATATGTCAGCTTTTGGGGAGAAAAAATTACCAGGTCTATGTTATCGTTCCTTGCTTATCGTTTCGTTCTTGCCCCCTTTTTATTACCTTTGTCCCACTAAATAAAATAGCGAATGATAGTTTGTATTGCCGAAAAGCCCTCTGTGGCGCGTGACATAGCCGATGTATTGGGAGCGAGAGAAAAGAAAGATGGATACATCGAAGGAAATGGATACCAGGTGACCTGGACATTCGGTCATCTTTGTACGCTGAAGGAGCCGCATGAATATACCCCTAACTGGAGGTCATGGAGTTTGGGAAGCCTACCCATGATACCTCCCCGTTTCGGTATCAAGCTGATTGGCAACCCTACCTACGAGCGCCAGTTCCATACGATAGAGAACCTCATGCAACATGCCGATATGATTATAAACTGCGGTGATGCCGGTCAGGAGGGAGAATTGATACAGCGCTGGGTGATGCAGAAGGCCGGGGCGCGTTGCCCGGTGAAACGCCTCTGGATTTCTTCGTTGACGGAAGAGGCTATCCGCGAGGGCTTTGCCAAGCTGCGCGATGCGTCGGATTTCCAGCCTTTGTACGAAGCAGGCTTGTCGCGTGCCATCGGCGACTGGTTGTTGGGCATGAATGCCACTCGCCTCTACACCATAAAATACGGGCAGAACCGGCAGGTGCTTTCTATCGGTCGTGTGCAGACACCGACGCTGGCATTGATTGTAAACCGTCAGCTGGAAATACAGAATTTTGTTCCCAAGCAATACTGGGAACTGAAGACTGTCTATCGTGATACCACTTTTTCCGCCATCCTTCGGAAAAGTGAGGAGGAACTGGTACTGGAAGCCGAGAAGCAGAAAGAGGCCATAGCTGCCGGGAAGAAACCTAAAAAAGAAGAAGAGAATCGGGGTATCGACCCCATTACCGACCGCGAACGTGGGCTTGTTTTATTGGACCAGATTAAGAATTCTCCTTTTACCGTGACGGATGTCACCAAGAAAGAGGGGAGGGAGGCGCCACTCCGCTTGTTTGACTTGACTTCTTTGCAAGTGGAATGCAACAGGAAGTTTGCCTATTCCGCTGATGAGACGCTGAAAATCATTCAGTCTTTGTATGAGAAGAAAGTGGCTACCTATCCACGTGTAGACACTACCTATTTGAGTGATGACATCTATCCCAAATGCCCCGGCATCTTGAAAGGTCTGCGTGATTACGAGACATTTACAGCCCCTTTGACAGGAACTGCATTGTTGAAGTCCAAAAAGGTTTTCGATAACTCGAAGGTAACAGACCACCACGCCATTATTCCTACCGGCCAGCATCCGCAGAATCTGACGGATATGGAGCGTCGCGTATTCGATTTGATAGCACGCCGTTTCATTGCTGTATTCTATCCCGATTGTAAGTTTGCCACTACCACCGTATTGGGCGAGGTAGAGAGCATAGAGTTCAAGGCCACCGGCAAGCAGATTCTGGAACCGGGTTGGCGTGTTATCTTCGGCACCCCCTCGGCACAATCGCAGGAGGAGAAAGAGGAGAAGGGAGAAGAGGAGAATGTGCTTCCGGCTTTTGTGAAAGGAGAAAGCGGGCCGCACGTTCCCGATTTATATGAGAAGTGGACGCAGCCGCCCCGGCCTTATACGGAAGCCACCCTGCTGCGTGCTATGGAAACGGCGGGCAAGCTGGTGGATAACGACGAACTGCGTGATGCGCTGAAGGAAAATGGTATCGGTCGTCCGTCTACCCGTGCAGCCATCATCGAGACGCTGTTCAAGCGAAACTATATCCGCAAGGAAAAGAAGAACTTGATAGCCACCCCTACCGGTGTGGAGCTGATACAGATTATCCATGAGGAGCTGTTGAAGTCGGCGGAACTGACCGGTATTTGGGAGAAGAAACTGCGTGAGATAGAAAAACGGACTTACAATGCCGGACAATTCTTGGAAGAATTGAAGCAGATGGTATCGGAAGTCGTGATGAGTGTACTTTCTGATAACAGCAACCGCCACATCACCATCCAAGCGCCTGCTCCCGAAAAGGGCAGTAAGGCTTCTGCCAAGACAGAGGCTGCCGATAAGCCGAAAAAGGAGCCGAAGAAAAGAGCACCGAGAAAGTCTGCCGCCGCAGGTAAAAAGACGGAACAGGCTTCGGGCGCTGTGGCAGCTTCAAGTGTGGAGGTTCCCGTACAAGCTGACGATTTCGTCGGTCAGCCTTGTCCGATTTGCGGAAAAGGTACCGTTATCAAGGGGAAAACGGCTTATGGTTGTTCCGAATGGAAATCCGGATGCACATTCCGCAAGCCGTTTGAATAAGGGTAATCACATTAAATAATTCTCTCCGCCATGTATTTCCAGAGGGGAGCAGCCATCAGCGCCTGGCGGATGCTTCCTTGCTGCAGCAATTCCTTGACCTCTTGCAAGGAAAGCAGGTGTACGGTTAGGTTTTCCGTATCTTCCAACTGTTGCTCGGAGATTTTCTCCACGTCCGTAGCCAGGAAACAGTAGGTAATGTTGGTGTGGGTACTTGGATTGGGAGAGATTTGCATGAACTCTTTCCATACTCCGTTTCCATAGCCGGTTTCTTCCAAAAGTTCCCGTTGTGCGGAAACCATCGGAGAGCCGTCCTCTTCTTCGCATACCCCTGCACAGAGTTCATAGGATGTTTCTTGTATGCCATGCCGGTATTGGCGGATAAAGACGAATTGTCCGTCACGGGTGATGGCAATGGTATTCACCCAGTTGGGATATTCCAATATATAATAGGAGGGAATGTGGTTGCCGTTGGGCAGTACTACATGGTCCTTACGCACAGTGAGCCATGGGGCCCGATGAAGGTATTCGCTGGATAAGACGGTCCAGGTGTCTTTTGATTTTTCCATAATGGTAAAATTGACTATATTTTAAACAGCATCCCTCCGATATTATCTGTCGTGGCTCCCGTCACCGAGGCGAGGCATCCGGGTGTGTCCGCCATATAGAGGGCACCCAGGAAAGCAAAGATTAGGGCTTCCTTGTACTCTATGATTTGCCGACTGGGAATCACGATTTCACACGGACACAAGGCGTCGATACGTTCTATGAGGAACTTGTTGAATGCACCTCCGCCGGTAATCAGCAGCTTTCCGTTACCATCGGGCAAGGGGTGGGCGGTGATGATGCGTGATATTTGCCAGGCGGCATGCTCGTAAAAGGTACGTAGCATATTCTCCATACTCAAGCCATAACGCTCGAGCATGGGATATACCAGCGTTTCCACCCACTCCCGTCCCAATGACTTCGGTCCGGACTGATGGTAGAAATCCATTCCGTTCAGTTCGTCCAGCAGTTCTTGGCAGATGTTGCCTTGCCGTGCTATCTCGCCGTCACGGTCAAATTCCAATCCTATTTGCCGGCAGTAATGGTTGATGACGTAATTCACCGGACTGATGTCAAAAGCGATGCGCCGCCCGTCCTGCTCGAATGAGATGTTGGAGAAACCGCCGATATTCAAACAGAAGTCGTAGTCGGCAAAAAGCAACCGGTCGCCAATAGGTACGAGTGGAGCGCCCTGCCCACCCAGCATGATGTCCAGCCGCCGGAAATCCGAAACGGTAGGTATACGGGTTTCAGCGGCAATGGCGGCTCCGTCACCTATTTGGTACATGATTCTCTTTTGAGGCTCATGGAAGATGGTATGCCCGTGGGAGGCGATAATATCGGGGTGGACTCCAAATTCTTGCATGAACTCGTTGACACGTTCACCGAGAAACTTTCCATAGGAGCTGTGGAAAGTGATGAACTCCAAAGCACTCATTGTCTGTGCACCGGTACCCAATATCTGCTTCATGGCGTCGGGGTAGCTATAGCCTTTTGCACAGTCTATGTGGAAAGACCATTTTCCGGCTTGCTGCCGGAAAGTGCAACAACATACGTCCAGCCCGTCAAGGGAAGTGCCGGACATCAGGCCGATGGCTTGAATTTGGAAGTCTTTCATCCTGATTTTCTTGTTTTATTTATAATTGAGGTAGAATTCGACAACAGCTTCTATTCCTTTACGGAAGATGTCCAACGGTATATTCTCATTAGGTGAGTGGATGGCGTTGGATTCGAGCCCGAAGCCCATCAGAACGGTTTTGATGCCCAGTACTTGCTCGAAAGTGGAGATGATGGGGATACTTCCACCCCGACGCACTGCCAGCGGTTTCTTTCCAAAAGCTTTTTCAAAACCTTTTTCGGCGGCTTGGTAGGCGGGTAGGGTGATGGGACATACATATCCTTGGCCTCCATGCATCGGAGTGACTTTTACCTGTACTGAATCCGGCGCTATGTCCAGAATGTAGTCGGCAAAGAGCCGGGATATCTTGTGGTGGTCCTGGTGGGGAACCAACCGGCAGGATACCTTGGCGTATGCCTTGGATGGGAGCACGGTCTTGGACCCTTCACCCGTATATCCGCCCCAGATGCCGCATACGTCGAAAGACGGACGGCAACTGTTACGTTCCAGCGTACTGTAACCTTTCTCTCCGAAAAGTGCTTTTACATGGATAGCCTTTTTGTATTTCTCTTCGTCGAAAGGAATGCGGGCTATCATGTCGCGCTCGGCTTGGGGAACTTCTTCCACATCGTCATAGAAGCCCGGTACGGTGATACGTCCCTCTGCGTCCGTCACTTGGCTGATTATCTGGCAAAGTACATTGATGGGGTTGGCAACAGCACCGCCGAAGTGACCGCTGTGTAGGTCGCGGTTGGGGCCGGTCACTTCTATTTCCCAATAGGCCAGTCCGCGCAGTCCGGTGGTCAGTGAAGGCAGGTCTGCACCAAGCATGCTGGTGTCCGAAACCAGAATGACGTCTGCTTTCAGCAACTCTTTGTGCTCCTGGCAGAAGCTTTCTAAGCTGGGCGAACCGATTTCTTCTTCTCCTTCGAAGATGAATTTTACGTTGGTTTGCAGCAGTTCGTTGCGTACGAGGTATTCAAACGCTTTCACTTGTATGAAAGATTGCCCTTTGTCATCATCAGCACCACGTGCCCAGATATGTTCGTCGCGTATTTCCGGTTCAAAGGGGTCGCTTTTCCAAAGTTCGAGAGGTTCGGCTGGCATCACGTCGTAGTGGGCATATACCAATACGGTCTTGGCGTCCGGGTCTACGATTTTCTGTCCAAAAACAATCGGGTTACCTTTGGAGGGCATTACGAGGGCTTCATCCGCTCCGGCTTCGAGCAGCAACTGTGCCCAGCGTTCGGCGCAGGCAAGCATATCGTCGTGATGCTCGGGTTTGGCACTGATGCTTGGAATGCGAATGAGGCTGAACAAGTCTTCCAGCATTTTAGGCTCGTTCTCGGTGATGTATTTCTTTATTTCCATGGGTGAATATTATAGTTGTGTTGTTCTGTCAATCAGGTAATAATCCAACAATGTCATTGCTGTCATTGCTTCCACGATGGGTACTGCGCGTGGCAATACACACGGGTCATGGCGTCCTCGGGCTTTCAGGGTGGTGTCTACACCGTCAATGTTCACGGTGTGTTGCTCCATCAGTACGGTTGCCACGGGTTTGAAGGCTACACGGAAATAGATGTCTTGCCCGTTACTGATTCCACCTTGTATACCGCCCGAATGATTGGTGCGGGTCTCGATACGTCCGTTATTGTTGTAGAACACATCATTCTGCTCCGAGCCTTTCTGCTTTAATCCCTTGAAACCGTCTCCATACTCGAATGCTTTTGCTGCATTGATGCTGAGCATGGCTGCTCCAAGTGCTGCATGGAGCTTGCCGAATACGGGTTGTCCCAGTCCGATGGGGCATCCTTTGACGACACAAGTCACCACTCCTCCGATGGTATCTCCTTCTCCCTTTATCTTGAAGATGAGTTCTTCCATTTCTTTTGCCTTCGCCGGGTCGGGGCAGCGGACCGGATTGGTCTCTATCAGGTCGAGGTCGTATGCGGTATAATTTTCTTCAAGGCGGATAGGACCTACTTGTGAAGTGTACGCCGTGATGTGTATACCCAGCTGCTTCAGCGCCAATTTGGCCAGGGCACCCGCTACTACACGCGAGATTGTTTCACGGGCTGATGAACGTCCACCTCCGCGGTGGTCGCGGATGCCATATTTCACTTTATAAGTATAGTCGGCATGTGACGGTCGGTAGACTTCTTTCAGATTATTGTAATCGTCAGAATGTTGGTTTTGGTTCCATACAATGAATCCTATGGGGCAGCCTGTGGATTTTCCTTCGAAGATGCCGGAGAGGAACTCCACTTTATCACCTTCTTTCCGGGCGGTAGTGATACGTGACTGTCCGGGGCGGCGTCGGTCGAGCTCTGCCTGGACGAAATCCATATCAATGACTATTCCTGCAGGGAATCCGTCTATCACTCCTCCCACGCCCTTACCGTGCGATTCCCCAAAACTGGTAAGACGGAGAATATTTCCAAATGAGTTGAACATATCAAATGCTTTAAAGGTTTATATATGAGGTTAATGTGCCAATACGCTTTATAAGAAATGCTTTTGACTTTATAAAGATAACAACTTTTTTTTGGATTCGTTTGAACAGAATACATTTTTTTGCAAACAATAGTCCCTTGTGACGAAGATTTTATGCCGTATTAGGGCAGATCTTAATCTTTGGGTCGCATAAATTTATTCGTTATACCCAGGTTATACTTTCGTTAAACCATTGTATAGCGAAAGTATAACCTGGGTATAACGAAAGTATGACCTTAGTCTAATGAATTATAATTGGTGGAAAAAGTAGTTGGTTTCCGGTACCCGGCTAATTAAAATTAAAAATAGTAATGATTATCTTTAATATGTTAGTAAAACGTACCTTAAAAAAAGAACATCCTTTTTTTAGAAAAGACCTTGTCTGGTATTCTTAAAAAGTGTTACTTTGCACCTTTGATTTAAAATTGGGAAATTAATAGCTTCTTTGGAAGCTTTTTATTAACTAAACAAGTACTCAAAAAAGTATGAAAAAGAATTTATTTTATTTATTTGCATTGATCTGTTCAATGAGTTTATTCACGGCTTGTAGTGATGACGATGATGATACTTGGCAGCAAATTCCTCAGACAGAGTTATCTGGAGATAAGGCTGATTTGACTGTCAATGGCGTGAAATCAACCTCTGGTTCTGTTCAAATGTCTGTTAAAAATGAATCTGAGGGTATTTTAACCTTGAAAAATGTAATTCCAGGTTATGAGAATGTGCCTGTTAATGTTGAATTACAGAAACAATCAGGTGATTCTTTTATTTTTGCAGGTACTGCAAAATTGAATACAGCTCCAGCCATAACGAAAGAAGCTGCAAGCGTTCCGGCAATTATGACTGTTGAAGTAAGCGGCATTGTTTATTTAGATGGATCTATCAAAGTTGATATGAAAGCTTCTGGATTGGGATTATATGTAGGTACTTACAATGGAGAAAAGCTGGCACTGAAATATGGCGGTTCAGTAATGATTGGGAAAACGGCTGTTTTGAGTGCTGTGGATGGTAGCAATATGGAGCTTGTTTTGCAAGGTGTTGTTCCGGGAGAAGATCAAGTGAAGATTTCCAATGTGCAACCTGATGCTTCCGGAAGTTTTTCTGGTGAAGCTACTACAGCGGCAAATAATACGGTTAAGTATTCAGGTTCATTTTCTGCTGCTACCGGAGTGCTTTCTTTGGAGTTGAATGCAACTCTGGCAAATACATCAGATTGGGCAAAGACTTATGAACTCGCATCCTATTCAACAGTTGAAGGCTTTGAATGTATGGGAATGACATTGGCCAATTATCCAGTTGCCGGAGCTCTTTATTCAACTTGGAAAGCAAATGTAATGGAAGAGGGTGTAGTAACGGAAAAACCGGAAGAATATGTTGACCTAATGACTGGCTTGTTCAGATGTTTGGGAGGAGCTTTGCTGCCACAGACCTTGCATGGTGTAACTTTGTCTGCGGATGGTAATATTACTGCCGATTATGTTGCTAAGCCCAATATAGTTTTTGAAGCGAGTTGGATGATGGGAGTCATCATGTCCGGTGCTTTTCCTGCACAAAATACAATTAAGGATTTAGTAGCGGAAAGTGGTTGGACAACTTCACCTAAAAATTTGGCCTATTGGTTCCCGAAAGATGGCAAAATTTATGTAAAACTTGATATTGCTTCCATTTTAGCTACAGTCGGAGGCGAAAATATGGGTAATCTTAGTGGAATCATAGAACAAGTGTTGAACGGTCAGCCGGCTATGATTAAAGAACTTTTGAAGACTGTTGGATTTGATTTAGACAAGGTTAGTGATGCTTCTTTTGAGCATTTGCTGGGTATGGTTAAGAATGGTTTTCCTATGGTACCGGTTTCAAAAGATGGACATACATATTTATATTTAGATAAGGATGTATTCGACCCGTTGTTCAAAATGACCAATACGGGAGAAGTTGATGCTTGGGGGGATCCTGTTTATGCATCTGATTTTACTTATATTTGGGATGCTTTGGCTGCCTCTGGCATATTGCCGGAAGAAGCTAAGGCTGCAGGAATATTTGTGCAGTTGATTGGTAACTATTGGAATCTTTCTGCTCAAACCTCTGAATTTAATTTGGGATTGGATTTGATTGCGAAGTAAACTGATTCATGGAGCTGTATTTTGAAGTAGTTCCATAGCTATATAGAGAGTTCTCTCTTTCCAATTTGATAGAGAGAACTCTCTATATATCAGGGGGCAGGATGAGTTGTGGATTACTCGATTTTTCTTTAAATCAGAACATCTTTTCCATAGAAAAGATCTTGTATCTTTATTCTTTTTAAGCGTACTTCGCCCTTTAAATTAAAGAGATTTTATGGCCCTTTTAGGGGCTTTCAATAAACTGAAACTATTAAAAATATGAAGAAAAATTTGCTTTACTTATTTGCATTGATTTGTTTTATGGGTATGTTTACTGCTTGTAGTGATGAGGACAAACCAAACTGGAAAAAGCTGCCTACACAAGAAATTTCTGCCGGAAACTTGGCTTTGACAACAAATACTTTACCGCAAGTAGGTGCAAGTGTCAAATTAGCTATGGTAGATGAAAATAATGGGGTGCTGACTTTGACTAAAGCAATCAGAGGTGTCAATGAGATTGAGATTGATGTAGTTGTTACAGAACAAACAGGTGGGCTCTTTCAGTATCAGGGGACGGCCTCTGTTCCGACAACAAAAGTAGTATCTGAATTGGTTAGTTCCATTGCTGTGAAAGTTAATGGTAATATAACTATGGATGGTAAAGCTAAAGTTGAAGTGACGACGGAAACTTCAGGGGATTTGGTGAAGAAGTGGTTGCTTTGTGATAAGCTTTACACTACCACGGGAACTGATGTGAAAAGGAGACCTTATGCACCTGCCAAGATAAATTTACTTTCAACTTATAGTGGAGGTAAAACAGCTGATAATATTAGCAATTTGGGCAGTGGAATTTTGTCGGCTGTGATGGTGAAACTGCTAAAAGATGTAGAGTTCAAGGCAGACGGGAATATTGTAGCTGATTATGCACAAGAAATCAATATTGAAACAGCTGATATTGTTAAAGGTATATTGTCAAGTTTGCCTTCTACGAGCAATGTTTCCTGGGTGACTTCTCCGACAAATTTTGCTTATTGGTATGTTAGCGGCGACCATATCAATCTTGTATTGAATCTCTCAAGCATTATCAATAAGATTATGGAAAATCAAGATGGTGCTGATACTAAAAATACGGTTGCTTTAACGGAGATTCTGGAAGGATTAAGAGGAATGAAAGGTGCTGAAATAAAGGCCCTCTTGTCTGGACTTTTAGGAAATCTCGGTAGCGAAGGAATTTTGTCCAAGTTGGATCTTACAAAGATTTCGGATGCAGATGTTGAAAAGTTAGTGGGTTATCTTTTGGATGGCTTCCCGTTGAATTATGAAATATCTGAGATTACTGTATCCGATGGAGTTACAATAGATAACATTTATGTGTATCTCGATAAAGATTTTTTTGATATGCTGATGCCGCTTATTTATCCATTGTTGCCGGAATTGGATGCTTTGATAGATGGTTTGGATATAAAGATATTGGGAAGTCCGGTTGGTAAATACATTAGAACCATGTTGAATATTGAATCTATGACAGATTTAGAACAGGTGTGGAAAGAGAGCACCGTATTCAAAATAGGAATTGATATTTCATCAGGTTCTCATAAAGTTTCTAAGTAGTCTTGTTAAAATAGCGTTGCAAGCGAAAGAAGAGGGCGTTTTCAATTAGCACCCTCTTTCTTTTTGACTTATGTTTTGCCACCGAATCTGATTTTTTTATTAGTTTTTTCCTACATTTGCATATTGAATAATCAAACAGTGGAAACAAAATGACAGAAATTGAGAGACGACAGATTAATGCTTTAGTTAAATCTGAGGTGGTTCCTGCCATAGGTTGCACAGAGCCTATAGCTGTGGCATTATGTGTGGCAAAAGCTACAGAAGTTCTTGGTAAACGTCCGGAAAAGATAACAGTCCTTTTAAGTGCTAATATCTTGAAGAATGCAATGGGGGTGGGTATTCCTGGTACCGGTATGATTGGATTACCTATTGCTGTGGCATTGGGAGCCTTAATCGGTAAATCAGCATATCAATTGGAAGTTTTGAAAGATAGCACTTCTGATACCGTGGAAGAAGGAAAGCGCTTTATTGATGAGAAGCGAATCCATATATCATTAAAAGATGGCATTGAAGAGAAACTTTATATTGAAGTTTGTTGTGAGGCGGGAGAAGATAAATCTACGGCAGTCATTGCGGGCGGGCATACTACCTTTATATATATAGCGCTCAACAATGATATATTGTTGAGCAGGCAAGCAGAAGCCTCTACAGAAGCAGAGGAGAAAGCTCTTGATTTGTCTTTACGTAAAGTCTATGATTTTGCAATGACCACTCCGTTGGACGAGATTCGATTCATTCTCGAGACAGCCCGTTTGAATAAGGCTGCGGCCGAGCGTTCTTTTGAGGGTGATTACGGTCATGCTTTGGGGAAAATACTTCGTGGTACCTATGAACATAAAATTATGGGGGATAGTGTGTTTTCTCATATCTTATCTTATACCTCTGGTGCATGCGATGCTCGTATGGCAGGTGCTATGATTCCGGTTATGAGTAATTCCGGTAGTGGTAACCAAGGTATTTCAGCTACTTTACCGGTACTTGTTTATGCAGAAGAGAACGGAAAGTCGGAGGAGGAAATTATCCGTGCTTTGATGTTGAGTCATTTGACGGTAATTTATATCAAGCAGAGTTTGGGACGGTTATCTGCCTTATGCGGTTGTGTGGTTGCTGCCACGGGTTCCAGTTGCGGTATAACTTGGCTGATGGGAGGCACATACGAGCAGGTGGCATATGCTGTACAGAACATGATTGCCAATCTTACCGGAATGATTTGTGATGGTGCCAAACCCAGTTGTGCATTGAAAGTAACCACCGGAGTTTCAACCGCAGTGCTGTCGGCTATTATGGCTATGGAAAACCGTTGTGTAACTTCCGTGGAAGGTATTATTGATGAGGATGTGGATCAAAGTATCCGTAATCTGACAAAAATCGGTTCTAAAGGAATGAATGAAACGGATAAATTGGTATTGGAGATAATGACAAGTAAATAATATAGAAATTAAAAATTAAAGAATTAGAAATTAAAGAACCAAGCTACACTGTATTAAGCATGCCG
>OWIC01000159.1_pt1 | contig 61175 bp, 50 predicted proteins | sample 1732791 | NCBI WGS metagenome assembly OWIC01 (sample SAMN05065754, study PRJEB22554) | human gut metagenome | biome: ENVO:2100002; feature: ENVO:00000062; material: ENVO:00002003 | host: Homo sapiens | place: USA
ATCGTCGGCAGCGTCAGATGTGTATAAGAGACAGTAATAAAATAATTTATTAAATATTTTGCATATAATAAAATAGTTAATATATTTGCGAAGTATCAATATCATTATTCTAATTATTATGAAAAACAAAAATGTATATCCTTGGATTGTAGTAGCGTTGCTTTGGGTGGTAGCTTTGCTTAATTATATGGATCGTCAGATGCTCTCTACTATGCAGGAAGCGATGAAGGTTGATATAGTGGAGCTGAATAAGGCGGAAGCATTTGGTGCGTTGATGGCTGTTTTCTTGTGGATTTACGGTTTTATGAGTCCTATTGCCGGTATGATTGCCGATCGTGTTAACCGTAAATGGTTGGTTGTAGGCAGTCTTTTTGTTTGGTCGGGCGTGACGTATTTGATGGGATATGCTGATAATTTTCATGAGTTGTATTGGCTGCGTGCGGTGATGGGGGTGAGTGAAGCGCTTTATATTCCTTCCGCCTTGTCGCTGATTGCCGACTGGCATCAGGGCAAGTCGCGTTCGTTGGCTATTGGAGTGCACATGACGGGGCTGTACGTGGGGCAGGCCATCGGCGGTTTTGGCGCCACTGTTGCTGCAATTTTTTCATGGCACACCACTTTCCACTGGTTTGGTATCGTAGGAATGATATATTCTGTGGTTCTGATATTTTTGTTGAGGGAGAACCCCGATCGTATGATTGCGGAACAGCCGTCTTCTGCGGCGGGCAAAGAGAAGAGGCCGTCGCTGTTTGGCGGGTTGAGCATGTTGTTCTCTACTTGGGCATTCTGGATTATCCTCTTTTATTTTGCGGCGCCCAGTCTTCCGGGATGGGCCACAAAGAACTGGCTTCCCACTCTTTTCTCTGAAAGTCTGGGTATTCCGATGGCGGAAGCAGGGCCTATATCTACCATAACAATTGCCTTCTCTTCTTTCGTGGGCGTGATTCTTGGCGGAATCCTGTCCGACCGTTGGGTGCAGAAAAATATTCGCGGGCGTGTCTATACGGGAGCCATAGGGTTGGGGCTCACAGTTCCGGCATTGATGCTGCTGGGATTTGGAAGCAGCTTCGTGGCTGTCATTGGAGCAGGGTTGTTGTTCGGAATAGGTTTTGGGATATTCGATGCTAACAATATGCCTATCCTTTGTCAGTTTGTGTCGGCCAAACATCGTGGAACCGCTTACGGTATAATGAATATGACAGGGGTGTTTGCCGGTGCTGCCGTCACCCAACTATTGGGTAAGTGGACTGATGGCGGCAGTCTTGGTGAAGGGTTTGCGATGCTGAGCATTATCGTGCTCATTGCTTTGGCTCTTCAACTCTACTTTCTCCGTCCTAAAACGGACAATATGGAATGAACTTAAAATAAACTTATAACAATCTAATAAAGAGAATTATGGAAAAAATTATCGGATTAATTGATGCCCCTTTCACTCCGTTCTATGAAAATGGCGAAGTGAATTACGAGCCGATTGAGGCGTATGCAAAGATGTTACAGAAGAATGGTCTTCAAGGTGTGTTCATCAACGGTTCTTCCGGAGAGGGCTATATGCTCACCGAAGAAGAGCGCATGAAGCTGGCGGAACGCTGGGTGTCGGTGGCTCCCAAGGGCTTTAAGGTGATTGTGCATGTGGGCAGTTGCTGTGTAAAGGCAAGCCGTATGCTTGCTGAGCATGCTCAGAAGATCGGAGCATGGGGCATTGGCGCTATGGCTCCTCCTTTCCCGAAGATCGGCCGCATCGAAGAGTTGGTGAAGTATATCGAGGAAATTGCTGCCGGTGCCCCTTCTCTGCCTTTCTATTATTATCATATTCCGGCATTCAATGGCGCTTTCCTTTCTATGGTGGGTTTGCTGGAAGCTGTTGACGGCCGGGTGCCTAACTTCGCCGGAATCAAATACACTTTCGAGAGCCTGTACGAGTACAACCAGTGCCGTTTGTACAAGGACGGCAAGTATGACATGCTTCATGGGCAAGACGAAACAATTCTTCCTTGTCTTGCTATGGGAGGTGCACAGGGCGGTATCGGCGGCACTACCAACTATAACGGTAAAGAACTTGTGGGTATTATCGAGGCTTGGAAAGCCGGTGATCTTGCATTGGCACGCGAACGTCAGAATTTCTCTCAGGAGGTCATTAACGTAATCTGTCATTTCCGCGGCAACATTGTGGGGGGGAAACGTATAATGAAGCTCATCGGGCTTGACTTGGGCAAGAACCGCACTCCTTTCCAGAATATGACTGACGAGGAAGAACAGCGTATGAAAGCCGAACTTGAAGCGATTGATTTTTTTAGCCGTTGCAATAAATTCTAAATTCAGTAAAAGATGAATGTGACAGATTATTTACAAACTTGGGCAGCATCCTATAAAGAGGACTTTGTGAATAATATCATGCCGTTCTGGATGCGATACGGTCTCGATCATAAAAATGGAGGGGTCTATACCTGCCTTGATCGTGACGGTCGTCTGATGGACACCACTAAATCCGTATGGTTTCAAGGGCGTTTCGGTTTTATAGCTGCTTATGCTTATAATCAGATAGAGCAGAATCCCGATTGGCTGGCGGCTTCCAGAAGTTGTATAGACTTTATGGAGAAGCATTGTTTTGACAAAGACGGCCGTATGTTTTTCGAGGTGACCGAAGAAGGATTGCCGCTTCGCAAACGTCGTTACGTGTTCTCTGAGTGTTTTGCAGCTATTGCGATGTCGGAATATGCTCTTGCCTCAGGTGATAGGACTTATGCGGAAAAGGCATTGGATCTTTTTAAGAGGATATTGAGAAATCTTGCCACCCCCGGTTTGTTGGAACCCAAATACCTGCCTACATTGCAGGCCCGCGGGCATTCCATAACCATGATTCTCATCAATACAGCTTCCCGTATTCGGGCAGCCATTTCCGATCCGATACTCGACACTCAAATCAATGAATCCATTGCTGCTATCCGTCGCTATTTTATGCATCCCGAATTTAAGGCATTGCTCGAAATGGTAGGGCCTGACGGAGAACTCATTGACACTTGCAACGGTCGTGTCATCAATCCGGGACATTGCATAGAAACAGCGTGGTTTATTCTCGAAGAAGCCAAACACCGACATTGGGATAAGGATCTGGTTCAGATGGGAATCCGGATTCTCGAATGGTCTTGGGAATGGGGATGGGATAAGGAATATGGCGGTATCATCAACTTCCGCGATTGCCGTAATTTCCCCGTACAAGACTATTCTCAAGATATGAAGTTCTGGTGGCCGCAGACGGAAGCCATTATTGCTACTCTTTACGCTTATCAAGCTACTTGTGACGAAAAATACCTTGATATGCACCGACAGATTAGTGACTGGACTTATGCTCATTTCCCCGACAAAGAATATGGCGAATGGTATGGCTATCTTCATCGTGACGGTACGGTGGCACAGCCGGCTAAGGGCAATATATTCAAGGGGCCTTTCCACATTCCGCGCATGATGATACGTAGTTATACCTTATGTAAGGAAATACTTTAGTTAATCTTAATTATCTATTTATAATTCAAATTTTAATTCTATGAAGCAGTATCTATTGACACTATTTTGTTTGTGTGTATCTATGATAGCACTGGCACAGCAAAAGACGATTACCGGAACGGTGATCGACACTCGCCATGAGCCTGTAATTGGAGCTTCCGTTTTAGAGAAAGGAACTTCCAATGGTACTATTACGAATCTCGACGGGGAATACTCTTTGAAAGTATCTCCGGGAGCTACTTTGGTATTCAGTTACATTGGGTATAAGACTCAAGAAATACGTGTAAGCGCTAACACAAATATAAATGTGACTCTTGCAGAAGATGCCGAGCAACTTCAGGAAGTAGTTGTTGTAGGATATGGCGTACAGAAGAAGTCAAGTTTGACGGGTTCTGTGGCATCCGTTTCAAGTAAAGAAATTGTAAAGCAACTTTCTTCAAATGTTGCATCTACGTTGCAAGGACGTACTCCCGGTGTTGATATCCTGCAGCAAGCAGGTGTGGCAGGTGCGGATGTAAATATCATTATTCGTGGAGCTGCTTCTTTTGGAGCTACCGAACCTTTATATGTTATCGACGGTGCTTTTAGCAACAGTGGATTAAGTTCACTGAATCCTAATGATATTGAATCTATTGAAGTATTGAAGGATGGTGCTGCGGCAGCTATCTATGGTTCTCGTGCAGCCAATGGTGTTGTTTTGATTACGACAAAACGTGGAAAAAGCGGTAAGCCTGTGATTGAAATTGATGGTTCTTACGCTTTCCAGACTCCTACGAATATACCGGATTTCTTGAACGCTACTCAATGGAGAGAGTTTGCTAACAATGTTGCGGATAATAGTGGGAAAGCCCATGCTCCAGAGAATGACAATCCTACCTATCCTGACACAAATACGGATTGGGCCAAAGAATGGATACAATACGCGCCTATGTGGAATCTGAATGCCAGTATTTCCGGTGGAGGTGAAAATTCGACGTTTAGCACGAGCCTCGGTTATCTTGATCAGACAGGTATGACTATCTATTCTGATTATAAGCGTTATAATTTTAGAGTGAATTCTTCTTATAAGAAAGGGATATTCAGTTTATCAGAGAATATAGCGATTACTCATAGAGATAAAACTCCTACTACTGCATTTAATATCAGTCTGCCCACGTTGCCTATTTATGACTCCGAAGGTAGATTTTTCTCCGGTGGAGGAGACTATTACATTAATCCGGAAGATGGGAAAGCTCAAAATAAGATAGCTCCGTTACACTATACGGATAGATACAATAAAGTAACTGATATAATAGGTGCAATTACAGCACAATTGGATCTTTGGGACGGATTGAAATATAAGTTCTCGTTTAGCGGTAATTATAGCAATTCTCATAATTACACGCATACTCCTGAGTATTACACCAAATGGAATGAAGACGGTACTCCTGATCAGGATTATGGAAGCCCTAAAAACAGTATTTCAGAATCAAGAGGTGAGGAATTTACCTATACTATTGATAATTTGCTGACTTATAGTAAGACTTTTGCCGGACACTCGATTGATGCATTGGTGGGTACAAGCTGGATGCGCGAGTATTATAGAAGCATGTCTTTAGCCACTATCAATGATTTGGGAGGTACTGAGATTACCGGTTTTTCCAGTGTAGACGGTAAAATTTCGGCAGGTGATTCCAATGCGGCTTTGCTGTCATTTTTCGCTCGTTTAAACTATGACTATAAGGATAGATATTTATTGTCTGCCAGTATTCGTAGAGATGAATCATCTAAATTTTATAAGGACAACAGAGTAGGGTATTTTCCTTCTGTTTCTGCCGGTTGGAATGCTCATCAAGAGAGCTGGTTCGCAAATCCGGTTGTCAGCAAGCTGAAGATTCGTGCCAGTTATGGTGAGTTGGGCGCCAACTTCCTGTCTCCTTACAACTTTGACGCCATTGCTTACGGTCCTATACCTTATACTTTGGGTGGTGTGAGATATACAAGCGGTCGTGCTGCTTATTTGAAATCGAGAGAACTGAAATGGGAAACTGCGAAGACCACTGATATTGGTCTTGAATTGGGATTCCTCAATAATGATTTGACAGTGCAAGTTGATTATTTCGTGAAAAAGAATGTTGATTTGTTGGCACAGATTGACTTGAACTTATCTTCAGGACAAATCTTTGAGATTAACAGTTCTCGTGAAAAGCCTTACGTAAACTCTGCTTCTGTAAAGAATACAGGTTGGGAATTCTTGGTTAACTATCGCAAGCAGTTAACAAAAGATTTCAGTATTGATGCAACGCTCAATCTCTCTACCCTGAAAAATGAAGTGTTGTCATTGGGTGACAATGTACAGCCGATTACTTCGGGTGCAATGTCAAGTTCTTTTAGTGATTCGCCTTCTATCACCAAACCCGGTGAAGCAATCGGTTCGTTCTACGGTTATAAGATAAACGGATTTGATGCTGATGGAAATTTCATTTTTGCGGATACAGATAACAGTGGCAGTGTGGATGCTAATGACAAAGTGATTTTGGGTAATCCTATTCCTGATTTTAGTTACGGATTGAATCTAACGATGTCTTATAAGGATTTTGATCTTACAATGTTCTTCCAGGGAGTTCAAGGAAATGAAATCTTCAACCAGAAGAAATACACATATTATTTTGATTATTCCAACAACTGTGTGACGGATGTACTGAACGCTTGGACAAAGAATAATCAAAACACCAATATTCCTATAATGAAAACTCAGAACACTGATGGCGGCAACTCCTTGCCGAGTGAGTTCTATATTGAAGACGGCTCTTATTTCCGTTGCAAGAACCTGCAACTCGGTTATAATTTCCCTAAATCTATTTTGAATAAGATTTCATTCAATAAGTTACGTGTATATGCCGGTGTACAGAATCTCTTTACAATTACCAACTACTCCGGTTATGACCCGGAGGTAAGTTCAAATGCTTTGTTCTCTCGTGGTATTGATTCTGCTTCGTATCCGAATGCACGCACATTTACGTTTGGATTTAATGCTTCATTCTAACTATAAAAATACATGAATATGAAAAATATATCAAAAATAGCAGCTATGCTCCTCATAGGAGGTAGTTTTGTGATACAAAGCTGTGACGGAGTCTTTGATGACCTTGCGATAAATCCGAACCAGCCGAGTATGGGAGCTTATTTTACTACTCCCGAGGCTGTAAATGATGCTGTGTTGACTATGTATGGATATGTTTCTACGCAGCGTAGTTTGGGAGCTTCCGGTTCCAAGACTCAAATAATCCGTTCAGATGAAGCATCATCCAATTCCGATTATGGAAAACCCGGTATGTTTGGAGAAACCTTGAATGCAAGTTACTATACTATTGAACAGCCCTATACCTTGATGTACACTTGGGCATCTCAAGCTGCTTATATTATAGAAACTGCTCCGGAAGTGGATTTTCATGGAAATGAAGAACGTAAGAATATTTATATTGGAGAAGCTCATTTTTGGAGAGCTTTCGCCCACTATTATTTGCTGATAAACTTTAGAAATATATCCCCGATTCGCCGCATGCCGCGTAACTCGGAAGACTATACACGTCCTTTGGAAGCTCCGGCTGACGTGTGGGATTTTATTCAGGAAGACTTGAAGAGTGCAAAAGAGTTACTTCCGGTGAAAGGTTATTGGGATGCCACAAATGTAGGGCGTGTGACGAAAGCTTCTGCCGCCGCATTGGCCGGTAAATGCTATTTGTATCGTAGTGGTATTGAAACTTTCTATGGAACCGATAAAACAACATTTTATGATGAGGCAGCTCAAGAGTTCGCCGAAATAATAGATGGAAAGTATGGAAGCTATGATTTAACTCCGAATTACGGTGACAATTTTGACGTAGCTCATGAGAACAATATAGAGTCCATTCTTGAAATTCAGTTTTTGGGTGATGTTGAAAACAATGCTTTTAACCCGGGTACGGCAACTTCCGGTTTGGCATTTGACTCTCGCGGACTGATGTTGCCGGGTGCAGGGGTAGGCTATGAAGGAGTTGTCCATGACTGGTTGTACAATGCATTTGCAAATTCGATAGATAAAGATGGCAATACGGATACCCGTATGTTCTCTACTTTGATGTTTAATGATCTGAAACCTGAAATCAAATTACCTTCAGATGCTGCAGGCGAAAAGATTCGTTTGAGAGGTCCGGGCGGTTTCCATTGGGAAGATTTATATCCGGTAAAAGGTGGTAAGGAAGGATTTGAGACCGTATCCAATCCATTTGCACATCCGTTTAAGGCAGGTATTAAAAAAGGACTTGACTTTTCCATGCCGATGATGACTAATGCCGATGGTACTCCTAAACTTCCGGGTGTAGGGGCAGGTACAAAAGAATATGTGTATAATCAACCTCGTGCTCATGGAGTGAACTGGCGATATATCCGTTATGCAGATGTATTGTTAATGTATGCGGAAGCCGTTCTCTCAGGAGGCAAACAAGGGACGATGACTCCTTTACAGGCTGTCAATAAGGTGCGCAATCGTGCCAACTTTGCCAATCTTCAGAATGTTACGATGGATGATGTCAAGCATGAAAGGGTTTTGGAGCTTGCTTTGGAAGGACATCGTTTCTATGATTTGCTTCGTTGGGGAGAATTATCTAAGCGTTTCTCTGATTTGACGGCATCCGATCCTCATTTTAAGAAGTTTATATCTGAAACAGATTATAAGGGTTTTGTAACTAATAAACACGAATGGTTGCCAATTCCTTTGAATGAAGTAAATAATAATCCGTATATTACGGAAAATAATCCCGGTTACTAAAAATTGATATTTATGTATAAAACGAAAAAAATAGTATTATCATTCTGTTTGATTTCCGTTTCGTTGGCTGTTTCAGCACAAAACAAGAAGTTGCATAATGGAATTGTGTATCCCGAACAGTGGCCTCCTCGTTATGAGGAGCCGGCTGTTGCGCAAGACATGCCGGTTCCCTATTTGAAAGAAAAGCCTGCGGTGATTCCGGTAAATCTTGGCAGACAACTTTTTGTAGATGATTTCCTGATAGCTGAAACTGATTTACAGCCTATATATCATACTCCTAATTTCTATCCTCAAAACCCGGTGTTGGAGCCGGACAAGGAGTGGGAGAACACAACGGAAGGTGCACCTTATGCTGCTCCGTTCAGTGACGGTATTTGGTATGATGAGGAAGACGGCAGATTTAAAATGTGGTATCTGGCAGGTGCGGGCAGTATTCATAAACAAGACAAGCAGACTTTCTACACCGGATATGCCGAGTCGGAAGATGGAAAACATTGGGTAAAGCCCAAGTTGGACATCTATAATCAGACGAATATTGTTGATACCTGCAATCGTGACGCTGCTACTATCTGGTTGGATAAATTGGAGAAAGACCCGGCTAAGCGGTATAAGATGTTCAATGTAGAGCGCCGTCCTACCGACCGCCGCTGGCAGTTCATTCTGAAATACTCTGCCGATGGCATCCATTGGAGCAACGGAGTGGCGCAATCGGGCGATTTATATGACCGTTCTTCGGCGTTCTATAATCCTTTCCGCGGTGTGTGGGCTTTGAGTATGCGTTACAGCACAAGTGTCTCTTCGCGTTCCAGAAGTTATTTGGAAAACGTAGACCCGGAAGTTGCGGTAAGTATGGCGCACCGTATTCGCAAAGGAGTACCCGACAAGAATATGTGTTTCTGGTTTACGCCCAGTGATAAAGAACCTCGCCATCCGCAGTTTCCCGAAGTAGATCCGGGCATTTACAATTTTGATGCGATAGCTTATGAAAGTATTATGCTGGGGTTGTATAGTGTATGGCAAGGTCCTGAAAACAATGTTTGCGCCAAACTTGGTATTCAGAAGAAAAATGAAATCTTCTTAGGATACAGTAGAGACGGATTCCATTTTTCCCGTCCTTCTTTCCGGCCATTTATGGCAGTGAATGAAACTGAGGGGGCTTGGAACTGGGGAAACATGCAGTCTGTCAATGGAGTTCCTTTGGTGGTTGGCGATTCGTTGTATTTCTACTCAAGTGGACGCCGGTTGAATAATATCATGTGGGATAGCTACACTTCTACCGGTCTTGCCACTCTCCGTCGCGACGGTTTTGTTTCTATGCAAGCCGGAAAGACAGAAGGTTATTTGGTGACGGAAAAATTAACATTCGATGGCAAATACCTGTTTGTCAATGCCGATGTACATAATAAGAAAGGCGTATTAGCAGTGGAAGTACTGGATGAAAACGGTAATCCCATTCCCGGATATACCAAGAAAGAATGTGTTGCATGGAAGAAAGTGAACAGCACCAAGCAGGCTGTCATTTGGAAAGATGCAAAAGACTTGTCCGCCCTTTCCGGCAAAACCATTCGTTTGAAGTTCTATGTGACGAACGGAGATTTATATTCATTCTGGATTTCTCCATGGGAAACCGGAGAGAGCCGGGGATATACCGCCGGTGGTGGTCCCGGATTGTCTCCTGAAGGTATAGATAAACCTGTAAAATAATTGCGTATGAGAAAATACTGGTATTATATCATCGTCTTTTGTGGTGTGCTGGTACTTGCCGGATGTGGCAAGGAAGGAGACCCTGTACCGGAAAATCCTGATCCTCCGGTAGATGTGCCCGACAAGCCTGATGAGCCTGATAAGCCGGAAAATCCTAATGCCTTGTATAATGGCATTGTCCTACCGGACCAATGGCCGCCAACTCGTTCTTACTCTTCCGAGATACGCAGTGGAATGTCTCCTTTCTATCTGGTGAACAAACCCGAGGTGGTGAATATATCTACAGGCAGACAATTGTTCGTCGATAACTTTTTGATTGAGAGCACTTCGTTGAAGCGGGTATTTTATTATCCTGAATACTCTTCGGCCAATCCGATACTTCAACCGGATAAAGACTGGGAAAAGATGGGCAATAAAGGAGCAGCTTTTGCTGCGCCGTTCAGTGATGGTGTCTGGTATGACGAGGCCGATTCAAAATATAAAATGTGGTATATGGCAGGTGGTGGAACTCATGCTATCAATGGTGCAGGAGTGACGTGTTATGCAGAGTCAGTCGATGGGATTAACTGGACGAAACCTGTACTGTCGGTTGTGTCGGGAACTAATATTGTAGATAAAGGTTCTGAACGTGATGCATCGGTTGTATGGTTGGACAAACAGGAGTCCAATGCTTCCAAGCGTTTCAAGATGTTTCAGGTGGCAGGAGGAAAAGGCAACTGGAAATATCATTATAAGACATCTGCCGATGGAAAACAGTGGCGCGATAATTCCACGCCTTCACAGGCTATTGCCGACCGTTCTACGGTGTATAAGAACCCTTTCCGCAATGTGTGGGTGTGGAGCATGAGGCATAATGTGCGTGTGAATTCTTCCGACCCTTATACGGTACGGGCACGTGATTATTATGAAAATACCGATCCGGCAACAGGCAATCAAAAGGCAAAAGCCGATTTGAAAGCATTTTGGTTTGGTCCATGGCGCAATGAGCAGAAGCATCCGACTTATAATAATAACGACGGTTCTCCCGGCATTTATAATTTGGACGCCACTCCGTATGAAAGTATCATGCTGGGTTTCTTCTCGGTGTGGCAAGGTCCCGAAAATGATGTTTGTTCTCAGGACAATGTGATTAAACGCAACCAGATAATGGTGGGTTACAGCCGCGATGGTTACAGTTGGTACAGGGAGGACATGAATCCTTTCATGGCAGTGGACGATAATCGTGCGGCATGGAATAACGGGAATTTGCAATCCGTAGTAGGTGCACCGCTCATTGTGGGTGATAAACTCTATTTTTATTTGAGCGGACGCCGTTTGGACGGTACAAATGAAATAACTTCCACCGGACTGGCTACTTTGCGTCGTGATGGTTTTGCCTCCATGAAAGGAACAGGTGAGTTGCTGACACCGAAGCTGAGATTCACAGGTGAACACTTTTACGTCAATACCAAAGTGACGGGTGAACTTAGAGTGGAATTGCTGAAAGCTGACGGCACTGTCATTCCCGGCTTCGCCAAAGTGGATTGTAAGCCAATAACTGCTGACGGCGTGAAGCAAAAAGTAGAGTGGAAAGGAAATGCTACTTTAGCTTCTTTGAAAGGGCAAGTCATAAAAGTGAGGTTCTATATCACCGATGGTGAAATCTACTCTTTCTGGGTATCTCCCAATGCTACGGGCGAAAGTCAAGGATATACGGCAGGTGGAGGTCCGGGATTAAACAAATCAGGTCTTGATATAAACGAATAATTAAAATTAATAGTATGAAAAATATAGCATATATCTTGTTTTCTGTGTTATTGATATTTGTAACATCGTGCAAGGATGAGGAAACGATCTACCATACGGCGGCGAGGCCCGGATTTGCGGTAGGTGAACAATATGAGGTAGGAGAGTCTGTAACCTTTACAGATGCTACCGTTCCTAATGAAGGTACTAAAATTGTAGCTTATTTATGGGAGTTTGGCGATGCCGATAAATCAACTTCCACCGAACAAAGCCCTACTTTTGTTTTCAAGAAAGATGGCATCTATTTGGTGAAACTTACGGTTACGGATAGTAACGGCTTGAAGGTGAGCAGCCAGAAAGAAATAACAGTGATTAATCCTACTACTCCCGATTTTACGTTCGATAAGAAAAAATATGTAATGGGGGATTTGACAACCTTTACGGATGCCACTACCACCAAGTCGGGTACTACTATCACTTCTTATTTGTGGGAGTTTGGTGATGAAGCAGGAACTACTTCCGATAAGCAGAATCCTACATTTACTTATACTGAAGCGGGAGCCTATGCTGTGAAATTAACGGTAACCGATAGTTATGGATTGACGGCAAGCATTACGAAAAGCGTAACGGTACTGGATCCATCACAGGTGATTGCTGTGCAGTGGAGTTCGGCTTTGAATGGTTCTGTTACGGGCGGTTCATCTCCGGCTTTGGCTAAAAACGGTTCGGCTGTTTATATGTTGGCCGGTGGGAATGGTACAGAACCGGGCCTTTTGAACGCTTATGATGTTTTGAACGGTTCTGTGAAGTGGACACTCAATGTTGATGCGGCCATGGTGGATAAGCATGACGGCGGTAGCGCAAAAGCTGGTGCTAAAGATATCTATGGTAGTCCTTCTGTGGGAAATAACGGTGATATTTATTTTATAGTCAGAGACCTGAAAGATGGAGGAGCGGCCCGCCGTTTATTTGTGTTTGCAGTGAAGGAGAATGGTGAAGTGAATTGGGCATATCCGGGTAAGGATGCTAATGTGTATGCTATTACTCCTGCAATAGATGCTGATGGCAATATTTACGTGGCGCATAGAAGTAAAGAAATTTGGAAATTGACATCAGCCGGTGCTTGCACAGTAAATAAGTTTGGCGACAGTGCTTGGCCTGGAATTACTGGTGGTATGTCATTGTCGAAAGATGGAACAGCTTATATGTTTGGAAATGGGAACACAGGTCTTTGCGCCTATAATACTTCTACAGCTACTGAATCATGGTTATATAAAGATGATTTTGGTACTGCACCAAGTCCTGCTTTCACAGGTTCATTGAGAAGTGCAACAGTTACTGTTGGTACTGACGGAACTCTTTATTCTGTAATAGATTTAGTATCAGGTAAAGGCGCTGTAATAGCTTTGGATCCTAATGGCTCTTTGAAGTGGAAATATGAAACAGCAGGTGCTATCGCTGATGGTGGTGTTGTATTAGGTGAAGATGGTACAGTCTATGCCAATGGTGGTCAGGCATCAGGTGTCAATGGTGCAGGTGTGGTAGCTCTTAATTCTGACGGCTCTTTGAAATGGCATTATACTACAGAATCAGATGCTCAGACCGTTCCTCTTATCGATAATCGCGGCTATATACATTTCATCACAGCCGATGCCACTTACTATATATTGAAGCCGGACGGCACATTATTCTCTTCTCAGAAAATAGGAGATAGTACAATTTCTTCTCCGGTGATGGATGATAAGGGTAATTTGTATGTTTCAGTGAAAAAGGATGGTGCTAACGTAATGTTGTGTGTTACTTCCGAAGCTACATCCTATAATACTAATTCCGCATGGCCTATGAGAGGACAGAATCCTCAACGTACCGGGCTTCAGAAGTAGATTTTTAGGGTAATATAACTGCATCGCCCGATGCGGATAATGGTATAGGTCTATACAGATAGGTGCGTTGTTTTGCAGATATGTGTGTAGGCCTATGCTTTTCACCGTTAATTCGGGCTATTAGTAAATATGTAAAAGATTTATATATGATGAAAAGTTTTTTTGTTTTCGGCTTGCTCTTTTGTTCAGTTGGTTTGTTTGCCCAAAATGGACGTATATTGGTTGCCAATCATTCTTTCTCTAAGCAAGAAGGCGTGGAACGGGCATTCCATACGCCTACCTATTATGAGGGCAATCCGGTGCTTAAGGCCGATAAGAAATGGGAACTGGGTGCTACCGGCGACCCTTATGCCGCTCCTTTCAGTGGCGGTGTGTGGTATGATGAGATTGAGGGTAAATATAAGATGTGGTATTCTGCCGGAGGTGGAAAGAAATACGGGCTGATAACTTGCTATGCGGTATCGGACGACGGCAAGCATTGGGTGAAACCTGAGCTGGACGTTGTGCCCGGTACTAATATCGTAGATACCACAGAGCACGATTGTGTATCGGTATTACTCGATAAGTTTGAACGGGATGCGGCTAAACGCTACAAAATGTTTGTGGTGGAATTTAACACAGGAGCTTCGGTCAGTATGCAGTTGAAGTATTCTGCGGACGGTATTCATTGGAGCGAGCCTAAGGCGCTTTCCGGTGAACTGTATGACCGCTGTGCTGCTTATTACGACCCGTTCCGCGGCAAATATGTGCTATCTTTGAAAACGATCAACGGAAAGAAATATCGTCGTTCGCGTTGTTTCTTGGCACACGAAGACCCTGAAATGCTGGTAAGTCTGGCGCATAGGGTGTACGATAACAAGAGTGACAAATTCATCAAGTATTGGTTTAATGCTGAAGATGATGATCCCCGGCATCCTGACTTTCCCGAGATACGTCCGCAAATATACAATCACGAGGCTATGCCCTATGAAAGCAGTTTAATCGGTTATTTCACCGTTTGGCAGGGTCCGGAGAATGACGCTTGCGACCGCCTGAACATTCAGAAACGGAATGAAGTTCTGATAGGATGGAGTGATGACGGTTTTCATTGGAATCGTGAGTTTAAACAACCGTTTCTTCCGGTCAGTGATGATGCCAAGGCATGGAATGCGGGTAATGTTCAATCCACAGCGGGCAATTCGCTGATAGTGGGCGATTCGCTCTATTTCTATGTAAGCGGACGCTACAACAGCAAACCTGTGCACGATTCAAACTTTGCAACAGGCCTTGCCGCGTTACGTCGTGACGGCTTTGTATCCATGCAAGCCGGAACGGAAGAAGGGCATTTTATTACTGACGCGGTTACCGTTAACGGCAATTATTTGTTTGTGAATGTGGATGTGCATCGGAAGAAAGGGAAATTGCTCGTTGAGGTTTTGGATGCAAAGGGTACTCCGATACCCGGATTTACAAAGAAAGATTGCAGCATCCTGAAACGAATGGACAGTACGAAGCAAATGATTGTCTGGAAAAACAAGACGGATTTGTCTGAACTATCAGGGAAAAACATAAGTCTGAAGTTCTATTTGACGGATGGTGATTTGTATTCATTCTGGATTTCATCGTGGAAAACCGGTGAAAGTGGCGGTTATACTGCCGGAGGCGGACCGGGCTTGAATCCGGCAGGAGTGGACATAAAATAAAAGCATATATAAACCTATAATTTTTTTCACTTTTTTAGTTTATCCGTATTTTTTTGAGATATGACAAGTAGTTAGTAATAAACTTATCACTTCAGGAAGGGGGATAATAGTTTGATAAGTGTACCGCAGTATTGCTTCCGGGCAATAACTGTCTCTGTGCGGGCCAAAACATTGTTTTGGTTGCTATCGGTTATAACTATTATTCTTTAATATACTGTGCTATGAACAAACTTCTTGTTTTTGTTTTTTACTTATGTAGTGTCGTATATGTTTTTGCCCAAAGTGAACAAAAATACTCGGCTGTGAATCCGGCTTTGTTTTTATACACTACCGATGATGTATATATAAAGCCTTTGGCCAAGTATAATAATGGCAGCAACATAATAAGACCTAATCCTACTTTATATCCTTGGGAAACGTATCTGGAAAATGGTATGCCCAATATTATCAGAGATCCCAATGGAAATCTGTCTATTTACATCTCAAGCTGGGTGGCTTATTCGGCTACACCTCCCTCTAAAATGGGGGTTATGGTCTATACTAACAATACAAACGATGTAAATGCCTGGCAACGTCCCGATGCCGGTTTGTATTGGTATAATCCTGCGGGGAAAACCGGCGATGATAAAATATCATCCGTATATGCCAGCGGCTATCAGGCTACTAACATTGTAGCGGTTGATGTGGAAAGTTTTGGCATATATGATGATTATCAAATCCGGAACAAACCAATCAAACTTATTTACCTTCCTCAACGGGAGTCTAAAAACAAGATGCTCGCAGGGTATGAAATGAATAAGACCTTTACTGCCAATGGTGTCCTGCAAGATTTTGCCACAATGAAAAACGACAGGGTCACCAATCAGAAAAAGTACACGTTTAAGTTTATAAACGGAGACACCCACATGAATTATTTCAAGCATAATGGGAAATATTATTTTGTCTCTCGTCTGAACGGAAAACGGTCTGCACTGAAACAGGGAGAAACATTGCCCTTGCGCCCTGATGCCCGAAAAAGGTATCGCAGGGAGACCGTAACGGAAATAGGATCGCAGTTGGTTTCCAAAAATGTGGATTTTACCATTGCTTTGGACATGTCAACCTTACGTTGGGAGCCATATAGTATGCAGCCTGTCCGTTTGCCGGATTTTGAGAAAGACATCTGGTGGGGACTGGTGACAATGTTTGGAACCGAAGGCGATGTAGAGGTGCAGCACAAACAACGTACGGAACTGGCCATATCTAATGACGGAATTAACTGGAAATATCTGAAACCGGGAATTCCGTTTCTGGATAATGGTACCGATCCTCAAAGTGACGACTATGGATGTATCAACATCGGGAAACCGGTTCTGAACACCCGCTTCTCCACAAATCCGTTGGATACTTATTATTTTTATGCAGCCTCCAACATCAGGCATGTGAAGGGGCGAAATCCGGGAATCTCACTCGCTGTCGGGAAGTATGGTAAAATGGCGGGCTTGAAAGCGGAGAATACGCCTAAGAATTTTTATTCGATGGAAGCCGCTACTTATCCTATCTCAGTGAATGATATGCCTAAGTTCTCCATGTATAACGCTTTCAGAGAGGGAAGCAGTTTTTTCCCTTATATTCTTGCCGATGTTACTGATGATCCCCGGGGGAAGTCTTTGACCGAGTTAAACAGCTATGCGGCGGTGCTGATGTATTCGTTTGCGGCAAGTGGCGAGCATGGGAAAGGAGTCTTTTTGGGTGGTACTTTAGGAAGCTCGGTGAAGGGTACACATACAATTTCGGACAATTATGAGGCGGTTGGGTTCACAATGCAGAGAAAGGACGGAAGCAGTAAATATTTCTTGCTGGAGTACTTACGGGACTATTCGCAATTACATCCGCAAGAGATTGTGTCCATAAAAGACTTTCCGGAATTTCCGGTGGTCTTGCAGGCTATGACTAAAAATGCGGTTCTGTACGGAATAAAGTTCAATAAAGGTAAGGGGAGTGATGAGGCTTCGCTCGATCTGACTGCTCCTTCAAATTACGAGGGGGGAGACTTGTGGAGCTATATACCGGCAACTCCGTCTTCTCCTTATTCTACCCAAGACTTCAGTCACCTTGTCAGGTTACCCAATCAGAAAATGCCTGTTGACAAGACTATGGGATCTATTGCTGTGAAACTCACTCCGGTCTCCGGTGCGAGTCAACAGGCTGTTTTGAGGTTGTATGGAACTGATAATGACGATATAGGCATTTATTATAACTCTTCCGGAGCTTTTCAATATGAAATGAGAAAAGACGGTATTCCTTTCGCAAATATGACGATTGCTCCGCCCACAGGGAAGAGTTTTGCCAATAAGGAAGTGATACTCACCTTTGAGGCAGTGAAGAATACTGACCGTAAATATGCAAAGTCTCAAAAAGAAGAATCTGCTGTCTTTAGGGTTTCGTGTCCGGCCATCAATTATGAAAAGGTAGTTCAGCAGGACATTCTATGGAATTGGAAGCATGCGGCAGAAACTATAACACCGGCAGACAGTGCCAATGCAAGAGGTTTTGCCTATTTGGAACTTTCTTCTTTTGTGGCAGGCATGAATAAAATAACAGTCGGCGCCAAGAACAGCTCCTCTGCGGAACCTTTCAGGGGGAGCATCAGTCACGTAGAGATAGCGCCGAAACTGCCTGCCGGTACTTCCGACTTTTGGAATTCTGCCAGTTTGCAAGCTATATTATCCTCCGGAAACTCAAATAGAAAAGAAGTTGAGTAGGAGCATGGTTGTAGGATTGAGCTTTTATTGAATAAAATGAAGTATAATTTTAAAACAGAAAAACGATGAAAAGACATATTTTATTTATTTGTTTGATATGCGGATTTTATTCCGGTGTGAATGCACAGACGTATTATAATATGTGGCGAGGTTTCGGTGAAGCCGGTAAGCCTGAGTGGATTGCTAACTTGTCATTAGCCACAGGAGATAGCTATACGGGCATAGGTTTTACATCCGGCTCCATTTGTCGCGGATTTGTAAACGGAGGTGGTAAATGGGGATTTTTGAGACCGGGAAGTACATCGAATCCAAGCTATTTGAGCAATGTTATCAATAATATTTCTCAATTGACTTTCGGAGTAGAAGGATGGGTTGGAGCAGAAGGACTTTCTGCCAGAACTCTGAAACCGGGAGTTCAAACCACTCTTGACCTGGTGGCTGCCACCGGAAAGACTACCATAACGTCCAATGTGGACATTCTGGGCCTGCACATTCAGTCTACAAGGGCTCATCGTATCTATATGTACGACAAGGTTTATTTTAATCAAAAGTTTTGGACTACCATAGGGCCGGGAAGAAATGATGATCCCACTATCAACAATCCGAACGACAAGATGCTGCGCATTGGAAGCAACGGGGCAATCGGACTTTGGGGAAACGGAAAAGTGGAACAGGATGATGCTCCCAATCTTTTGATTACTCAAGAGGGAAAAGTGCGGATTGGCTCAGTCAGTAATCCTCATAAATTGAATATAGGAGGAGCGATATACTTAAAGCAAAAGGATGTGGAAACTCTTGTCGGAGTGAATAGTGATTCCACCTGTACATGGATCGGAACTCTCTCCAATCATGGTTTTCTTTTGGGTACGAACAAGCGTAGCTGTTTCTACATAGACCCGGTACAGCGTAATCTGTATGTAGGAATTACGGAAGTGGAGGCAGCTCGGATACGTACGGAACTGAAAAACAAGTACGGCATGTTTGTCTATAAAGGCATCCTTTCCGAGGACTATGCCATTGCTCCGAAGTCAACTTGGGCGGATTTTGTCTTTTCGCGCAACTACAACCTGAAACCGCTGAAAGAAGTGGAATCTTTCATCGCTGAAAACGAACATCTTCCGGATGTTCCGTCGGCTGCCCAAGTGGCGGAAGAGGGCTATTCGCAACATGATATGAATAAGGTGCTGTTGCAGAAAATAGAAGAGCTGACGCTGTACATCATTAAGCAACAAAAAGAGATAGAAGAATTGAAAACAAGATGATAAGTCTTTACAAACGTAATGCGTCGGAAGATGATTCCCATATTCAGGGTATCTCAGTCGTATACTGAGATACCCTAAGTATACGACTGAGATAGGCTCTGTATAGGACTGAATCAACCTGTTTCGTTTGCCTTGATAATCAGTTAGTTACAAAAGGATGTTTTAATGGTAATAAATCTTTTCAATTAGATAGGGGAATATGAATCAGCCCCGACTTTTGATTCATGTCAATAACAATGTATAGAAAATGAAGAAAGTGATTAGTTTGTCCATCATGCTGGCATTTGTCCTGATGATGAAAGCGCAAGAAAAAGTGTATCAACCCACCTGGGAGTCATTGGACAGCCGTCCTGTGCCGTCATGGTTCGGTAATGCCAAGTTCGGGATATTTATCCATTGGGGACTGTACTCTGTGCCTGCATGGTCGCCGAAAGGCACGTATGCCGAATGGTACAAGCATTGGGCAGACAAGAAGGATCTCTTTGGAAACGGGGATTTTAAGGGGGATGAGGTATATGAATATCACAAAAAAATGTATGGAGAGAAGAGCTATGCCGATTTTGCCGCCATGTTCAAAGCCTTGGACTACAACCCCGTACAATGGGCGGAATTGTTTGAGAAAGCAGGAGCCAAGTATGTGGTGCTTACCACAAAGCATCACGACGGCTATGCACTATGGCCAAGCAAGGAGGCTTCACGTGATTTCGGACGACCTTGGAACAGTATGGATATCGGTCCCGGAAGAGACCTTGTGGGAGAGTTTACGGAAGCTGTCCGCGGCAAGGGACTGAGAGTAGGGTTGTATTATTCCATGATAGAGTGGGACAGTCCGCTGTGTATGCGCGGAAGAATGGACTGCTATGTGAAGGAGCATCTGTTTCCGCAGTGCAAGGAGCTGGTTACCAATTATAAGCCGGACTTGCTTTGGTCGGACGGAAATGGCGGATACTCGGAAGATACTTATAAAATAAAGGACTTTCTGGCATGGCTGTATTCGGCAACGGATGTAAAGGAGAAAGTAGTGGTCAATGACCGGTGGGCCAAAGGCATGAAGCATGTGCATGGGGATTTCTTCACCTCGGAATATAGCACATCCGACTTGGACGTGGAAAAACCTTGGGAGGAATGTAGAGGCATCGGCTTCTCTTTCGGATTGAACCGGAATGAGGATATTGAGGACTATTCCTCGCCCAAGGGGCTGGTACTGACTTTGACTAACATTGTTGCCAGAGGTGGCAACTTGTTGTTGGGCATCGCTCCGGATGCCAATGGAAAGATACCTCCCGTCATGCAGGAACGTCTGCTGCAAATGGGCAAATGGCTGGCTGTGAACGGTGAAGCCATTTACGATACGCATAAGTGGAGAGAGAGTTTCCAATGGTCGGCGGGTGCAAGAGAGGGATTGAAAAAGGGCAAGTATTACGTTAGCGGTGATGCCATCTTGGCTCAGACCGTATGTCCGGAAAAAGGGCAGGCTGTGAAGGAAGCCTTCTTCACCCAGTCCGCTAAGGGGGATGTGTATGCCATCCTGCCCGTCTTGAAAAGCGGAAAGTTCGTATTGAAAAACATACAATCTACTAACAATACAAGAATCTCGATGTTAGGTTTGAATAAGACATTGCTTTGGAAGCAAAAAGGCAAAAACATTGAGGTTACAATTCCTGTCATTGAATATGGAGAAGCTCCATGCGATTATGCGTGGACGCTCAAGATGGAGAATGTGAAATAATATGTAGCTATGAAAAAAGTGGTCGGCTTGTTTATCATTGTAGTGACAAAGTCAAGAATCCCCGTTATATACGTTACGCTTGGCAACCCTTTACACGTGCCAATCTGGTTAATGGTGCAGGGCTGCCGGCATCTACGTTTATTGCCTCAAGGGGGCAGAGGTATGAGTACCAACTGTGCTTTCTGATATAAAAAAAGCTGCACCGAACATGGCGCAGCTTTTTTTATATCAGAAATGTTTTATTGCTTAGTCAAACAGACTCTTGAACTTCTTGAAGATTTTTTCCTTGATGGAAGTGTTCGGCTTGAAGTTGTCCGAGCTTTCCATTTCTTCCAATGCTTTTTTCTCTTCTTTGTTCAGGGTTTCAGGGACATAGACGCTGACATTCACCAATAAATCCCCCGTTCCGTATCCGTTGACGTTGGGCAAACCTTTGCCACGCAGGCGGAGAACCTTGCCCGGTTGCGTACCCGACTCGATTTTCACCTTTACTTTTCCGTCAATGGTGGGTATCTCCACCGCACCGCCTAATGCTGCGGTTGGGAAGCTAAGGAGCAGGTTGTATATCAGGTCGTTTTCATCGCGGATCAGTTCCTTGTCCTGCTCTTCTTCTACGAGAATCAGCAGGTCGCCCGGCACACCGTTGTGCTTGCCTGCATTACCTTTGCCACCCATAGAGAGCTGCATGCCTTCGGCTACGCCTTTGGGAATGTTTACGGTAACGACTTCCTCACCGTACACGATACCTTCACCGGCACACTCCTTACACTTGTTCTTGATTACTTTGCCTTCACCGCCGCAGGTGGGACAGGTGGTGCGCGTCTGCATCGTTCCGAGAATGGTCTGCTGGTTGCGGATCACCGTACCGCTGCCTTTGCAAGTGGGGCAGGTCTCTGCACCTCCGTCTCCTTCGGCGCCGGTTCCATGACAGTGACTGCAAGGCACGTACTTTTTCAGCTTGAATTTCTTTTCTACTCCGGTAGAAATCTCCTTGAGGTTTAGTTTCACTTTGACGCGTAAGTCAGAGCCGCGATACCGCCGTTGCTGTTGTGCGCCTCCGCCGCCAAATCCGCCGAAACCACTGAAGCCGCCGCCAAAACCACCACTGTGTCCGCCAAATATGTCGCCGAACATGGAGAATATGTCATCCATGGACATGCCGCCGCTGAAACCGCCGAACGGACCGCCATTGCCGGCTGCGCCGCTCATTCCGGCATGACCGAATTGGTCGTAACGGGCACGCTTGTCCGGATTACTTAATACATCGTATGCTTCTGCCGCTTCTTTGAACTTCTCTTCGGCTACCTTGTCGCCGGGGTTTTTGTCCGGGTGGTATTGGATAGCCTTTTTGCGATAAGCTTTCTTTATCTCGTCTACCGATGCTGTTTTCTCGACTTCCAGTACTTCGTAATAATCTCTTTTTTCCATATAACTGTGTATGTTATTCTCCAACCACTACTTTGGCATGGCGGATTACTTTGTCGTTTAGCATGTAACCTGTTTGCACGCAGTCCAGAATCTTGCCTTTCAAAGCTTCGTCGGGAGCCGGAATTACGGCAATGGCTTCATGGTAGTCTGTATCAAGCGGTTGCTCTTTGGTTTCAATTACTTTGACGCCGTTGTGTCCCAGTACCGTCATGAATTTGTTATAGATGAGCTCTACACCCTCTTTCACAGCAGCCACGTCGGTGGCAGTCTCCATATTCTTCAAAGCACGTTCAAAGTCGTCCACAATGGGAAGGATACTGCTGATGCTCTTTTCACCGCCGTTCAGGATCAGTTCGGCTTTTTCTTTCATCGTGCGTTTGCGGTAGTTGTCGAATTCGGCGGAGAGACGCAGGTATTTGTCTTTCTGGTCTTCAATCTCTGCGTGGGCTTTCTCCAATTCTTGAGCGAGCTTCTCTTCCTCAGTCAGGGTAACTTCCTCTTTCTCGGTTGCCTCTTCACCGTTCTCTTCCGGAACAGCTTGTGCTTTCAACTCTTCTTCGTTGATGTTTTCTTTTTCTTTAGAATCCATATTATTGTTATGCTTGTTATTCTTATAAAATGGTTTTGCTTTCATTGCTGCTAAGGGTTAAGTTAATATGATATGTTTTTTATAGCAATAACTTTGCCAAATTGGCTGCTTTTGCCAAAAACGCCGCAAAGGTAATACTTTTATGTCAGATTGACAGCGAAATGCTCTATAAATAGGAATGTCTCCCAATCATTTCGTGCGCTTATTTAAGGCTTTCAGCGCTTATTTTTATGGATTGGGGAAAATAATTTTCCAGATATTAATAAACCTGTTTATTTTTAGGCCGGAAAATGAATGACTGACTAACTATTTTTGTATGTAACTATTATGGATGAGAGTACTGAAAAAAGAATAATTGCTTTTACTTCACAATCTTTGAGGCAATATGGTATCCGGGCTGTTCGTATGGATGATATTGCCCGGAATATGAATATTTCTAAACGGACTATATATCAGATTTATACTACAAAAGATAATCTTATAAATACCTGTTGGTGGGTCTATCAGAGTAGAATTGAGAATACATTCCATATCATCAGGTATGATTCTCCTGACATATTGGAATATCTTTGGGCGGTTTCTAAAGCATATATCGAGAATTTATATAAGGCTGCATGTGTCTTTTGGCTTGATGTTTCCCGGCATTTGGAATATAAATACATCTATAATCTATACAATCGTATATGGTCGGACGAGTTAGAGAAAACCCTTTCGGCTTGCCTGAAGGAGAGACATATCATTCCGGATTTGGAAGTACGTACGTTCGTTGAGTCCTTTACAGCCTTGCTTTATAATGCAAGGGTAGCGGAATGTCTGCCTGCCATGCTGCATAGTTCGGCGACCTTTATGCTCAGGGGGATTATGACGGAGTCGGGCATCGGGTTATTTGACAATATTCTTCGGAAGAATCAGGTAATAAGCTGAAAAAGGCTCTTTACAACTTCTGGCATCTTACTTTATTCTGCTGAAGTCTACCTGAATCTCGTGGATTTTTCCTACCTTTGCACCCGCAAATTGCAGAATTATAGGTATTAAATAGTAAATATAAAGATGATTACAGTCTCGAACGTATCGGTACAGTTTGGTAAAAGAGTGTTGTTTAATGATGTGAACTTGAAGTTTACAAGTGGTAATTGTTATGGTATAATCGGTGCTAACGGCGCTGGAAAGTCCACTTTCCTGCGGACTATCTCAGGAGACTTGGATCCGACAACGGGATCTATCATGTTGGGGCCGGGCGAGCGTCTTTCCGTTTTGAGTCAGGACCACTTCAAGTGGGATGCTTATACGGTGATGGATACTGTGATGATGGGACACACAGTGTTGTGGGACATCATGAAGCAACGCGAAGAGCTCTATGCCAAAGAGGACTTTACCGATGAGGACGGCTTGAAGGTTTCCGAACTGGAAGAGAAATTCGCCGAACTCGACGGCTGGAATGCCGAAAGCGATGCAGCCGCCTTGTTGAGCGGGTTGGGCATCAGGGAGGACAAGCATTACGTGCTGATGGGCGAGCTGAACAATAAGGAAAAAGTACGTGTGATGTTGGCGCAGGCCCTGTATGGCAATCCCGATAACCTCTTGCTGGATGAGCCCACCAATGACTTGGATATGGAAACTGTTACCTGGCTGGAAGACTACCTTGCCAACTTTGAACATACTGTCTTGGTGGTAAGCCACGACCGCCACTTCCTCGATTCTGTTTGTACGCATACGGTGGATATTGATTACGGAAAGATTAACCTTTTTGCCGGTAATTATAGTTTCTGGTATGAGTCGAGCCAGTTGGCTCTCCGTCAGCAGCAGAATCAAAAGGCTAAGGCCGAGGAGAAGAAGAAAGAGCTGGAAGAGTTTATCCGCCGTTTCAGCGCCAATGTGGCGAAGAGCAAGCAGACCACCAGCCGCAAGAAGATGCTCGAAAAACTGAATGTGGAAGAAATCAAACCGTCATCCCGTAAATATCCGGGTATCATCTTTACTCCGGAACGCGAACCGGGAAATCAGATTCTGGAAGTATCGGGACTGACCAAGACACTGGAGGACGGTACGGTGCTGTTCCGCGATGTGAATTTCAATGTGGAGAAGGGGGATAAGATTGTATTCCTCTCACATGACCCGCGTGCCATGACTGCTTTGTTTGAGATTATCAACGAAAACATGAAACCCGATTCCGGAACTTTCAATTGGGGTGTTACGATCACTACAGCCTATCTGCCGTTGGATAATACGAGCTTCTTTAATACGGATCTGAATCTGGTGGACTGGTTGAGCCAGTTCGGCGAGGGCAATGAGGTCTACATGAAGAGCTTCCTCGGACGTATGCTTTTCTCCGGTGAAGAAGTGCTGAAGAAGGCAAGCGTATTGTCGGGAGGTGAGAAGATGCGTTGTATGATTGCACGTATGCAGTTGCGCAATGCCAACTGCCTGATTCTGGATACGCCGACCAACCACCTCGACTTGGAGTCTATTCAGGCATTCAACAATAACCTGAAGACGTATAAGGGCAATATCCTGTTCTCATCCCATGACCACGAGTTTATCCAGACAGTGGCAAACCGTATCATCGAGCTGACTCCGAACGGTATTATTGACAAGATGATGGAGTATGATGAATATATCACTTCCGACCACATCAAGGAATTGAGGGCAAAGATGTATAATAAATAATATAGGTTAGGGTGTCAAATATCTGACAATCATGTCATTAGCTTCGCTAAAAATATCTTTTATTTCTTACGCTAATGTATAGTCCGTCATGCAGAACGTAGTGAAGCATCTCTTCTCCTAATCACACAGAGAGCAGATTCTTCGCTTCGCTCTGACTATACCTTAATAAAAAAGGTAGAAGAGGTTTTGAGCGAAGCTAATGACAGAGTAAAATGATAGTTAATGTTAGTTTTGACACACTTTCCTATCTTTTATTCTGAACATTTTTAAAATCACTCCTGTTCCCAGTATCATTAATACTGTACAAAGCATGGAGCCTTCAAAGCCGAAAGCGCCTCCGTTCATCAGGTTGGCTTCGGGCAGATGGAGTGTCAACATGCTCTCACCGAATTTATTCCCGCTGACTTCATATCCCAAGACAGGACCTTGTATCCAGTTCCAGAACCAATGTAATGCTATCGGAAAGCAGAGGTTGCGGGTATATATATAGGAAGAACCCAAAAGGACACCTGCCAGCAGAATATTGATAAAGGACAGGAAGTTGAAGTTCGGATTGCCTATATGAATCAGTGAGAACAGAACGGAGGAAAAGAACAAGGCCCAGAATTTATTTATTCCGCTTTGCAGCATCCGTTCCAGTACAAAGCCCCGCAATGCCAGCTCTTCCGTAACGGCTACCAGCAAGAAGAAAACAAAGCTGATCAATAGGGAAGAAGGATTGAATGTAACTCCTGTAATCTCTACCGCCCCTGCCAATAAGGATATGCCGAAGCCTACTGCATAAAGAACGATTGCCAGCAACACTCCTGATAATAAATCCTTTCGGCGCATTGCCAACGAACGCCCCAGACCTGCCAATGACAATCCGCGGAAATGCCACACAATCCAGGCGGAAAGGAATACGCCTATCAGCATCAGTGTTTCGCTCAGCATGAAGACAAACATGCTGTCCGGACTTTCTTTGTCCGTTTTCAGAAACAACACAGAGAAAGGAATACTCATGATCGTAACAAGTATAACGGCCAATGCGGCAAATGCAATAATGTCGATTGCAACTTTTCCAAAACGTTTGATTGGGAAGTCATTTTCTATATTTTCCATATATCGGTAAAGTGATCTTTTGTTTGACACATCCTCTCTTAACTCTGGCAAAAATAATAATAAAAAGAAAAAATCATTATTCGGAATTGGCAGTTTCTTCTTATCTTTGAAAAATAAACTCAATCTGACACTTAAAACATGAACCTGAAAAAGATATTTTTAGTAATAGCCGGCTTGGGCATCCTATTGAACAGCTCTGCCCAGACTTCCAAAAGGTATACCGTTGCAAAGCCCGGCACTTTGGTAGAGATGCTGACCGAGGAGGAAGCTAACGAGATAACGCACCTTGTCTTGCAGGGCAAGCTGAATGCCATTGATTTCCGCCACTTGCGGGATGAGTTCAAGAAACTGCAGATACTGGATATATCCAATGCCTCTATCAGCATGTATGCCGGAAAGAACGGTACGCACCCGGACCGTTTCTACGTCTATCCCGCCAACTGCATCCCGTCTTACGCCTTTTGTAAGCAAATCAATGATAGCGTGTTTGCAGGAAAAACTTCTTTAACCCAAGTAATCCTGTCCGACAAGGTCAAGAATATAGAGGATGGCGCATTCAAGGGATGTACCAACCTGAAGATTTGTCAGATACGTAAGAAAACTCCCCCGAATTTGTTGCCCGGAGCTTTGGCCGACAGTGTGACAGCCGTATTCGTACCGCTGGGCAGCAGTGACGCCTATCGAAATGGCAAAAGGTGGGAGACATTCGCGTTTATAGAAGGTGAGCCGGTGGGTGTCACTGTGCAGATAGCTGCTATGGGCAGTCTTGCCAGTGAACTTATTCATGCAGGCATACAGCCCAAAGATGTGAACTTCCTTACGGTGGAAGGAAAAATGGATGAGGCGGACTTCACTTTGATACGTAATTACATGCCTAATCTGGTGAGTGTGGATCTCTCCCGGTGTAATGCAACGGTTATTCCCGACTATACATTTACGCAAAAGAAATATCTGCTCAATATCAAGCTGCCCCATGGCTTGAAAAGTATAGGCCAGCGTGCATTTAGCGGGTGCGGACGCTTGTGCGGCACGTTGGTATTGCCTTCCGGTGTGACGGCCATAGAATATGGCGCGTTCATGGGATGCGACAACTTGCGCCATGTTCTTGCCACCGGCAATAAAATCACCACTTTGGGCGATAACCTTTTCGGCAATGACAAGGATAAACTGATATATAGAGATTAGTGATTAACGTTAATCACTAACCCCTAAATACGTTCCACTCCGATCATAGTCAACTGTATGCGTTTCCGTTCGGTATCCACGCCCAGTATCTTGACGCGTACCTGTTGATGGATGGACACAATCTCATTGGGGTCTGATACATACTTCTGCGCAAGCTGGGAGAGGTGTATCAGGCCGTTTTCTTTGATACCTATATCGACGAAAGCGCCGAAATTGGTGATGTTGCTCACGATGCCCGGCAGTTCCATGCCAATGCGAAGGTCGTCAATCGTACGCACGTTCTTGTCGAACTCGAATACCTTGATAGGCCCGCGCGGGTCGCGTCCCGGTTTTTCCAGTTCTTGCAGAATATCTTTCAGGGTGGGCATCCCGACGGTGGGAGAGAGGTATCGTTCCGGTTGTATCTTCAATCGCAGCTCCTTGTCGGCTATTAATTCGGCTACACTGCATCCCAGATCCTTGGCCATTTGCTCCACAATGTGGTAACTTTCGGGATGCACTGCCGTATTGTCCAACGGGTTCTTGGCATCCGGTATGCGCAGGAAGCCGGCGCATTGTTCGAAAGCCTTGGCGCCCATGCGCGGAACTTTCATCAATTCTTTACGGGAGGAGAACGCTCCGTTCTCTGCCCGGTAATTCACGATGTTCTGCGCCAATTGCGGGCCGAGTCCCGATATATATGTAAGCAAGTGGCTGCTTGCCGTATTCAGGTTCACGCCGACGAGGTTGACGCAGTTCTCTACGGTCTGGTCGAGAGATTTCTTGAGTTTGCTTTGGTCTACGTCATGCTGGTATTGTCCCACGCCGATTGATTTCGGGTCTATCTTGACAAGCTCTGCCAACGGGTCCATAAGCCGGCGGGCAATGGACACTGCACCGCGTACGGTGACATCGTATTCGGGAAACTCGTCTCTGGCAATCTTGGAAGCGGAATAGATGGAAGCTCCTTGTTCGCTGACGATGAAGATCTGCACTTCCCGGTTGAATGTCTGCCGTTTCAGGAAATCCTCTGTCTCGCGGCTGGCGGTGCCGTTTCCAATGGCGATGGCTTCGATCTTGTAGGCCTCTATCATCTTTTGCAGTTTGGCGAATGCTTCTTTGCTTTGGTTCACAGGCGGATGCGGATAGATATTCTCATTATGCAGCAAATTGCCTTGTGCATCCAGGCATACCACCTTGCAGCCGGTACGGAATCCCGGATCTATTCCCATTACCCGCTTCTGCCCTAATGGTGAGGCGAGTAGCAGTTGCCGCAGGTTTTCCGCAAAGACGCGGATGGCTTCATCATCGGCACGCTCCTTACTTTGTGCGGCAAACTCTGTTTCGATGGACGGTTTCAGCAGACGCTTGTACGCGTCCTGTACGGCTTCGGCCACCTGTTTTCCGCAGGCATTGTTGCTCCGCACGAACTGTCTTTCCAACCGTTCCACGCACTCTTCGTCATTCGGGCTGATACTCACTTTGAGCACCCCTTCGGTTTCGGCGCGCCGAATGGCAAGCAAGCGGTGCGAACTGCAACGTTTCAGGGATTCCGAACAATCGAAATAGTCTCTGTATTTGGCCCCTTCTTCCTCTTTTCCTTTCACAACTTTGGCGGTCAGTACGGCTTGGCGTGCAAAGGTATTGCGCAGAGTGTTGCGGGCGCGTTCGTTTTCGCTGACTTGCTCGGCAATGATGTCGCGTGCGCCTTTCAGGGCATCGTCCGCATCTTTCACGTCGCCTTTCACAAAACCGGCGGCACGTTGTTCGGGATGAGGCTCGCGTTGGAGCATCAGTATGGTGGCGAGCGGTTCGAGTCCTTTCTGGCGGGCTGCTTCCGCGCGTGTTTTCCGCTTGGGCTTGTAGGGCAGGTAGATATCTTCGAGAACGGTGCCGTCCCACGTTTCTTCAATGCGCTTTTGCAGTTCCGGAGTCATCTTCCCTTGTTCCTGAATGGTGCTGATGATGGTTTCCTTCCGCTTGGCCGTTTCGTTCAGCTTTTCGTAATGGGTTTGGATGGCTTCTATCTGTACTTCATTCAGTCCGCCTGTCATTTCTTTACGGTAGCGGCTGATGAAAGGGATTGTTGCTCCGTCATTGAGCAGGGACAATGTCTGTCCAATTTGTTTTTCTGATATGCCGAGAATGGCAGCTATCATGTTGTGGAAGATTTGTGTCATGTCAGCTTCTTTTAATAATGCGTGCCAAAAGTACGAAAAACAATCTTTCTTTGTGCCTTTTTTGAGTTTTATTGTATCTTTGCGACAGTTCTTTCGGATTATGAGATTATTTAAGAATATATTTTATAGAGCATTGCTCTGCCTGACGGCGTTTCTTTTCCTTGTGCGCCCTGCCTTTGCGGTGACGGGCGACCATCCTGTGCTTATCATCAGTTCTTATAATCCTGACGCGGGCCAGACTTCGGGCAATATTTCCGACTTTATGGAAGAGTTTCAGCGCTTGGACGGAAAGCGCGGGGTAGAATTGGAGAATATGAACTGCAAAAGTTTCTCCGAGGCTCCTTGGTGGAAGCAGAGAATGGCGGGCATTCTTTCCAAATATCAGGGTACAAAGATTCCTTCGTTCATAATACTGATAGGACAAGAAGCGTGGGCGGCCTATTTGTCGCTGGAGGACTCCGTCCGGGGCGAAGTGCCGGTGATGGTGGCATTGGCCAGCCGCAATGTGGTGCTTTTGCCGGAGCATGGCACAGACCTGAAAACGTGGATGCCCGAATCGTTGGATTTCCTCGACGATTTTCCCGACTCTCCGATTAAGAGTGGATTTATTTATCAATATGACGTAGAGGCCAATATCCGCATGATAAAGCAGTTGTATCCCAAGACGGAACACATCGCTTTCATTTCGGACAACAGCTACGGCGGCGTCACCTTGCAGGCGCATGTGGTGAAAGAGATGAGGAAATTTCCGGAATTAGGGCTTATCCTGCTGGACGGACGTGTCAACACCATTTATACCATTAGCGACAAGCTGCATGCTTTGCCGCCCAATACCGCCTTGCTCATGGGAACATGGCGGGTGGACATGAACGACGGTTACTTCATGCGCAATGCCACTTACGCCATGATGGAGGCGGCTCCCGACCTGCCTGCTTTCTCCATCACCTCTGCGGGCATCGGCTATTGGGCTTTGGGCGGAGTGGTGCCTCATTACCGCCCTTTGGGCAAGGGGCTGGCGCAGCAAGCCGTCCGTCTGTTGAAGAATCCGGAGAAAGCCATGCTGGAGATTATTCCCACCCAGACCGTCATGGACGGCAAACTGATAAAGGAGAAGGATCTGGATATATCTTCACTTTCCGGACCTGTGGAATTGGTAAATGTAACTCCGTCTTTCTATGAGCAGTACAAATATCATATATGGGGGATAGCAGCCGTTCTGCTCAGCTTGTTGGTGGGATTGTTCGTCTCTCTCTATTTCTACTATCACACGAAGAAACTGAAAGACGAATTGGAAGTCTCCGAGGCATCCTTGCGTGAGGCGAAGGAGAGGGCGGAGGAGGCAAACCGCCTGAAGAGTGCATTCCTTGCCAATATGAGTCATGAGATACGCACACCGCTGAATGCTATTGTGGGATTTTCGGATGTGCTCTCTGCCGGCGATATTCCGTTGGAGGAGCAACGGGGATTTTTTGAGATTATCAAGGCGAATTCGGACTTGTTGCTCCGGCTGATTGATGATATTCTGGATCTTTCCCGGCTGGAGGTGGACCGGGTGACCTTTACGCAGGAAAAGTGTGATGTGGTGCAGGTTTGTACGCAGGCTTTGGCCTCTGTGGCACAGGCGCGCCGGTCGGCCAACAGGTTCCTGTTTGAAAGTCCGCTGGAAAGTCTGGAGCTCCATACGGACATCCAGCGTATGCAGCAGGTGATCATAAACCTGCTGTCCAATGCGGATAAGTTTACGAAGAACGGCACGATAACATTGAAGGTGGGGCTGGACGAGAAGAAGCATGTTGTGCTCTTTTCTGTGTCTGACACAGGCTGCGGCATACCGTTGGAAAAACAGAAGAAAGTGTTCGAACGCTTTGAGAAACTGAACGAATATGCTCAGGGCACAGGGCTTGGCCTTGCCATCTGCAAACTGATTGTGAAAAAGTGGGGTGGGAAGATATGGGTAGATCCGCATTATACACAGGGCGCCCGTTTCCTTTTTACCCATCCGCTGGATTGATAAAAGAAGAAAATAAGAGTATGAAGAGACGAATTTGTTGCTTTGTATGGCTTTTCCTGCTGCTCGGAACGGTTGCGGCACAGGAGAAGGTCGTTAAGTTGAAGATAGTACAAACCAGTGACATACATGGGAACTACTATCCCCATGATTTTATTTTGCAGAAGGATGCCGCCGGGAGTTTGGCGCGTGTATATGCTTTTGTGCAGAAAGAGCGCGAGACGTATAAAGACAACCTGATTCTGCTGGACAACGGTGATATTCTGCAAGGGCAGCCTACGGCTTATTACTACAACTACATTGATACTGTGTCGCCGCATCTGACGGCCGAAATGCTGAACTACATGGGCTATGATGCCGGCAATATGGGCAACCACGATGTGGAGACCGGACGTGCCGTTTTCGATCGTTGGGCAGGCGATTGCCACGCCCCTGTGCTGGGAGCCAACATCATTGATACGGCTACGGGTAAGAATCATTTCCCGCCCTACGTGACGCTTGAACGCGACGGTGTAAAGATTGTGGTTCTCGGCATGATAACACCCGCTATCCCGATGTGGCTGTCCGAAAACCTGTGGAAAGGCCTGCGCTTCGACGATATGGAAACAACGGCGCGCAAGTGGATGAAGATAATTCGTGAGAAGGAACGCCCGGATGTTGTAGTGGGTATGTTCCATGCCGGACAAGACGCTTTGCTGATGGGCGGCAAATATAGGGAGAACGCTTCGCTGGACATAGCACGCAATGTGCCGGGGTTCGACATCGTACTTATGGGGCACGACCATGCCCGCGAGTGCAAGAAAGTGCAGAACGTGGCGGGCGACTCCGTATTGGTGATGGACCCGGCGAGCAACGGCGTGGTGGTGAGTGACATTGACCTGACTGTGACGCTGCGTAATGGCAAGGTAGTGGATAAGCAGGTCAACGGTGTGCTGACCGAAACCGGTGACTACGGCATCAGTGAGGACTTCATGAAGCATTTTGCGCCGCAATACGCTACCATCCAGAATTTCGTATCGAAGAAGATAGGGCATTTGACGGAGACAATCTCCACCCGTCCCGCTTACTTCGGCTCTTCTGCTTTCATCGACCTGATCCATACTTTACAGCTTAACATCAGCGGTGCGGATATTTCGTTGGCGGCTCCTCTGTCCTACGACACCCGGATTGAGGAAGGGGATGTCTATGTGTACGACATGTTCAACCTGTATAAGTACGAGAATATGCTCTACACCATGCGCCTTTCGGGCAAGGAAATACACGATGTTCTGGAAATGTCCTATGCCCTGTGGACCAACCGTATGGCTTCTCCCGACGACCACATCCTGCTGTTCCGCGACAAGCCGCGCGAAGGTGCGGCAGACAGGGCGTCTTTCAAGAATTTCAGCTTTAATTTCGATTCGGCGGCAGGCATTGTCTATACAGTGGATGTGACGAAACCGGAGGGACAGAAAGTGACCATTCACAGCATGGCCGACGGCACTCCGTTCGATATGGACAAGATGTATGCGGTGGCTCTCAACTCTTACCGGGGCAACGGCGGTGGGGAACTGCTGACCAAAGGTGCGGGAATCCCTCAGGACAAATTGAAAGAACGTATCATCCGTTCTACGGATAAGGATTTGCGTTACTATCTGATGCAATACATAGAACGGAAGAAGGTAATCGAACCGCGTGCGCTCGGCCAGTGGAAATTTGTTCCGGAGGAATGGGCGGCTCCTGCTTCCAAACGCGATTATGAGTTTCTCTTTGGCAAAGTTCAGGAATAATTCGTACCTTTGCAACCTGGATGGAACAAACAAGATAATAAGGACGTGAGAGGATTGAAAAGAACAATATGCGCATTATGCTTGCTGGCACTCTTTGTGGCCTATCAGGCAAGTGTGACGGCTTTCACTCACGTCCACTACGTTAATGGGGTGCTGATTACCCACTCGCACCCTTTCCACAACCAGCACTCACATTCTGCCACTTCGCTGATTGTCATAGGGCTGTTGTCCCACTTCAGTTCGGACAAACCGGACTGCTGCGAAATGTTGCATCCGATGCGTGCTTTGCTGCGGGTGCTCGAAAATGCAACCGACACGCCTGTCGTAAAAGGCAAAACGTGCCGGGTGATTTCACTTCGCGCTTCCCCCTGTTTCGTTACACTTTGATATTTTTCCGCATCAACGTCGGGCATTTGCCATGCCTGCGTTGCCATTGATCGTAACTGTTTAAAATAGGTTTATATCAAGAGCATCTGTTGTTCGGAGCGTATAAGCTGATTGTGTGTATTTACTTAAAAAAGCGATTATTCAAATGAAACATTATATATTGGCGCTGGTGCTTGCCATGGCAAGCATCAACGCAGCTATTGCTGCAAATCCCATCAGGGAAGGCAATATGATTTCCGGCCATGTCCTTGTGAAAGGCTCGGAGGAGAACATACCGTATGCCACTGTTTTGATAGTGGGCAGCGGACAGGGAACGGTGTCTAATGAAGAAGGCCAGTTTGAACTCAAGAACCTTCCGGCGGGCAAATACACCTTGCGCGTATCCGCGGTAGGCTATAAAACACAGGAAAAGGAGATCGAGGTGAACAAAGACTTCACCGCCGTTGTACATTTCCAGATGCAGGAGGAGAGCTTCATGACAGATGAGGTCGTAGTATCGGCCAATCGCAATGAAGTGAGCCGTAAGGCAGCTCCTGTGGTGGTAAACGTGATGAGCACCAAACTTTTTGAAATGGTGAATTCCACTGACCTTGCCAAAACACTCAATTATCAGTCGGGACTGCGTGTGGAGAATAACTGCCAGAACTGCGGCTTTCCGCAAGTGCGCATCAATGGACTGGAAGGGCCTTACTCCCAGATCCTGATTAACAGTCGTCCCATTATCAGTGCCTTGAGTGGAGTGTACGGGCTGGAACAGATACCGGTGAACATGATTGAGAGGGTGGAAGTGGTACGCGGTGGCGGCTCGGCGCTGTTCGGCGCGAATGCTGTGGGCGGAACCATCAATATCATTACCAAAGACCCTATCAATAATTCCTTTCAGGTGTCGAGCATGTTCTCCAATATGGACGGCAAGTCATGGGAGCAGTATATGGGCGCCAATGTCTCTCTGGTGGCCAAAGACAACTCCTACGGCATCGCTCTTTACGAAAGCTATCGCAATCGCAATCCTTACGACCGCGATGGAGACGGCTTCTCCGAACTGGGCAAGCTGAACATGAATACTTTCGGCTTTCGCGCCTATTACCGCCCTACGCATTTCAGCCGCATCAACCTGGAATATCACACTACGAACGAGTTCCGCTGCGGCGGCAATAAGTTCGACCTTCAGCCGCACGAAACGGACATCACAGAGCAAACCAAGCATATCATCAACAGCGGTGGCTTGAGCTACGACCTCTTCTGGCATGAATATAAGCATAAGATCTCATTGTACGGCTCCATTCAGCACACCGACCGCAACAGCTACTACGGTGCGCAGAAGGACCTGAACGCTTACGGCAAGACAAACGACTTGACTTGGGTGGCAGGCGCCATGTACGTAGGCAATATGGATAACTGCCTTTTTGCCCCCGCCACTTTTACGGGCGGACTGGAGTATCAGAACAATTCCATGCACGATGTGATGACGGGCTATCACCGCGACATGCAGCAGGATGTCCGCATTGCCAGTGCCTTTGTACAGAATGAATGGAAGATGAATGTCCTGACCATGCTGGTGGGCGCCCGGCTGGACAAGCACAATCTGATAGACAAGTTGATTTTCAGTCCCCGCGTCAATCTGCTCTATAAGCCTTCCGAGGATTTTCAGGCGCGTCTGACGTACTCTACCGGTTTTCGTGCGCCGCAAGCCTATGATGAAGACCTCCATGTCACAGCAGTGGGCGGCGAGGGTGTGCAAATCAAGCTGGCGGACAACCTGCGCGAAGAGCGTTCCAACAGTTACAGCGGGTCGGTGGACTGGACCACTCATTTGGGACATTGGCAGGCCAACATACTTGTGGAAGGCTTCTATACGGACTTGCGCCATGTTTTTGTTCTTGAGGACATCGGAAAGAACGACATAGGCGATGTTATCAAAGAACGCCGTAACGGCAATGGTGCCCGCGTGTACGGAGCAAACCTCGATGCCAAGATTGCCCATGGCAAGGAAGCACAGTTCCAGTTGGGCTTTACCGCGCAGCGCAGCCGCTACACCCACGAGGAGGCATGGACAAAAGTAGACGGTGTGGATCTGACTACCAAGCGCATGCCCCGCACACCGGATTATTATGGTTACTTCACTTTCTCGTCTGCTCCGGTGAAGAATTTCGACTTCTCACTGTCCGGCACTTATACGGGCAAGATGATTGTGCCGCACTATGCCGGATATATCGAAAAAGACCGCATGGAGAATACACCCCAGTTCTTCGACCTCAATCTGAAGCTGAATTATACGTTCGTGCTGCACGACCACATCAAATTCCAGCTGAATACGGGCGTGCAGAACATCTTCAATAGTTTTCAGAAAGATCTGGATAAGGGAGAATTCCGCGATGCCGGTTATTTTTACGGCCCTACACAACCGCGTACATTCTTCATAGGATTTAAAATAATGAATTAGGATAACATTCACGATTTTTAAATTAATTATTTCGCGAATAATCCTATATTTGCCGGCAAAGCACAAGACCAATGAATACAAAACAGATACGCAACGTCGACATATCCGGCATACAACATCTGCCTATGATTGACTTTATCGGCAATGATTTTGCTATTTTTGATGATATCAGGGACATTCCTTTTACGTCATATCCCACTCGTCTGAATGCGGCCTGTCTTGCAGTCTGCCGGAAAGGCCGGTGCAGGATGAATATCAATCTGCAGGAGTATGAAATGAGGGAAGGAATGCTCTGCATCATCCTGCCCGAACAGATTGTGCAGCAAGGTGAGCGCTCCGATGACTTCTCCGGCAGCTTTATAGCGGTGTCCAGAGACTTCATGGATGTGGTGATACCCACCATGCAGCAACTGTTCCCCATGTTTTTCATGATAAAGGAGCGGCCCTGCATCAAGGTCACCGCCGAAGAGTTACAGGCATTCGAGGAATATCATTCTTTTCTGTGGAAGAAAGTGAGGCTGAAGGACAATCCGTACCGTAAAGAGATTACGCAGGGATTGTTGCTGGCGCTGTTCTATGAAATCTATGATATTTATCAGGGGCACACCGCGAAGGAACGTACCCCGAAAAGCCGTAAGGAGGATTTGTTTGAGCACTTCATCCGGTATGTATCCGAGGGATATAAAGAGGAGAGGAGTGTGGCCTATTATGCCGGCAAGATGTTTCTCACGCCCAAGCACCTTTCTACCGTAGTGAAAGAGGTGAGTGGCAAGACGGCGGGCGAGTGGATTGACAGTCTGGTGATTCTGGAGGCGAAAGCCTTGTTGAAATCATCCGAGCAGAGCATTCAGGAAATAGCCGATGAACTGCATTTTGCCAACCAGTCATTTTTTGGAAAGTATTTCAAGCATCATACGGGCATGTCGCCTAAGGAATATAGAAAACAGTAGTATGGAAAAAAGAGAAATTGATCTTACCGTTTCCTGTTATGGGAAAGTGAAAAATGTGAAGTATGATGTTGTCATTCTTCCTTGGGGGGCTACCGAGCCTCATAACCTGCATCTGCCTTATCTGACAGACTGTATTCTTCCGCATGATATTGCCGTAGATGCCGCTACGCTGGCATTGGAACGTTCCGGTGTGCGTTGCATGGTGATGCCTCCCGTACCTTTCGGTGCGCATAACCCCGGACAGCGCGAGCTTCCTTTTTGTATTCACACCCGTTATACCACCCAACAGGCCATTCTGGAGGACATTGTAGCTTCTCTTTATGTTCAGGGCATACGCAAAATGGTGATCCTCGGCGGACATGGCGGGAACAACTTCAAAGGGATGATTCGCGATCTTGCCGTTACTTATCCCGACTTCCTGATTATGGCAACCGATTGGTTCAGCATCATTCCCACCAAAGGCTATTTTGAAGCCGACATAGACGATCATGCCGGCGAATCGGAAACTTCTGCCATGATGTACTATCACCCCGAACTGGTGAACCTTGCTGAGGCTGGTGACGGAGCTTCCCGTCCGTTTGCCATCGCTTCGTTGAATGAGAAAGTGGCATGGACGCCCCGCCATTGGGACAAGGCTACGGTGGATAGTGGAGTGGGGAACCCCAAGAAAGCTTCCGCGGAAAAGGGAGAACGCTATCTCAAGCCGGTTATCGAGAAACTGGCAACGCTCTTTGCGGAAGTCGGACAGCACGATCTTTATTGAGAGGCTTTTCCTCTCTTTCCGCCCTGCCCGGTATTATAAAAAAAAGAGGGGAGGTGTGCCGGAATGATAGTCGAACTTCATTCCCGCACACCTCCCCCTGATTTTTTAGTGCACCTCTAAAAACTGAATCTGCTCCAGAACCCGCCTTTCTTTCTTGGGGGAGCTTCATCCATATTGCGATATAACTCCTCGTATGTCAGTTTCTTCTGAATCATGCGGTATATATCTCCCCAATCGGGCAGGCCGCCTAAATTGCGGTCGTCAATAAAGATATCCGCCTTTACCTTGCGCGAGAAACCATGATGTGCAGCATCTTCCTCTGGATAATCCCGGTTTATGGCATAAAACTCCACACCCCGTTCCCTGCACCATTCCACAGCTTCTTTCAGAAGTTCTCCTTCGCGTACGGTCCACAGTATCAGCCGGTGATGATCTTTCATCAGCATTTTCAGCGTATCGGTGGCAAAAGGAATTTCGTTTCCTATCTTGGGGTAGCGGTGCTCTACGATTGTACCGTCAAAATCAATGGCGATGGTCATAGGTCAGTTTTTGATTTATGGTGTTTGTTCCTTTCGGGTTATGTCAGTCAAATCAGAGTGTACCGCCACCGGAATGTTCGTCACTGCTTTGGTTGATATACTTTTCTTCAGAACCGGTATAACATTTCAATCCGACTGTGACATTCTTCTTGACGCCGTTTGCCATGATCTTGAAAGTATATGTTTTGGTACAGTATTTGGCTTTGTTCTGATAGTAGAGAATGCTGTTTCCGCTGATGTTGGTCTTCAGGACACGCTCTACGGTGTAAACAAGCGGATTGCCTTCCGTAGACCGGATTTGCGCTTCGATGGCTGCCGCCAGTTTCTCATCCTCTGCACCGGCTGCTTTCAGTGCGGCGGCGGGAGTTGTGGTGTATTCCCATCCTGCTTTGATGGCAACTTTTATTTCAAAATCTTTGATGCCGGATATATTTCCGCTGTTATCCTTCTTTACGGTTTCCGCGCCGTTGGCAAGGTTGGCTTCGCCCACCGTTTCTTTGCCCGTCACTTTTTCGGCCTTTATGCGTGTGGCATATTTTCCGGCAATCGTAGCACCTGTGGGAATGGTGATTTCATAGTTTCCGTTGTTGAATTTCACTCCCGTATTCAAGTCCTCCCACGCTCTGGTGAGGATAGCATCTTTTTGAGCCACCATGTTGTCCGGATCGAAATAGATGGAAGTATTTGTGCTCGGGTTCGGCGTAGCGATGACAATCTCTTTCTTGGCTGTGGCATTTGCCGGCTCTGCTTTAATGGCAATGCTGCTTACCACTACCTGTTCCACTTCTTTCTTCTCACTGGTGACAGGGGCGGATACGTTGGCTTTGGGCTCTTCATAGGCGCCGGCACTGATCTTCACACCTTCCTCCACTGCATCGGCGGGAGCTGTTACAATGGCTGCGGGAGTTTCCGTTTCAGTAGCTGCCGGTACTTCCACCTTTGTTTCCTGCCCCGATACGACCTCTTTAGGTGCAGTATATTCTACGATCTTGCTCATTTTGACGTTAAGTGTCAAAGTGCTGCGATTTTTGGCAGATGATGCGATGCTCACCTCCGTACTGAAATCCTCCAGCTTGCTTGCCTTTACGGCTACGGTGTAGTCACCGGTCTTGCTTAGGGTCAGGTTGTATTTGCCTTGTGCGTCGGTGGTAGCTTTTATGTCATCCGTTATTTTCACTTCCGCACCCTTCACCACACCTTCGGCAGACGACACAACACCTACCAGATAATATTCGGTAGTAGTATCCAGCGGGTCTGGAAGTTGTTCCGGAGTTTTGTCATCTTTACCGCATCCGGCAGCGGTCAGGGAGATTGCAGCGAGCAACACTCCCATTCTGAAAAAGTTTCTCATTTTCATAACTTCTTGTTTTTAATTAGAGTTTATACTTGATAATTTCTATTTAGTTTTTCTTTCCTGTTCCTTAATGAGGAAGTGGCGTATATAGTCGGGCTGGTAGAAGTTGCTGCTTCTGTTTTCATCCGGACGTATGTTGTAGCTTTTCCCCATTTGGTCGTTGATGTATTTTCCATGAGACACCATGCTGTATGTCCAGGCAAAGTAGTCGGCGGGTTTTATCCGGAAGGCATGGTTCCGTTTCCATCTTTTTCCGGGCAGAGGTATGGCAAAGTGAAAGCCGCCGTTTATCTCTCCTCCCGTATACAATGCGTACAACCCTATGGCATATTCTCCGAAATGTCGTGTACAGTCACCTCTCACTCCGTAATCTCCATAGATGTAGCGTCCGCCTTGCAAGTCAAATTGCAGGTTGGTGTGGGGCTCATATACGCTTGCTTTGAGAAAGGCATTGACTCTCGGAGTAGTGCTGACGTACCATCCTTCACCGTCCACGATAGCCGAATATACGGTTGCGCCTACCAATGCTCCGAGTTCCAGCCTGCCATTGTCTGTCCGGAACTTCATATCCAGTTGCGCACCCATGCGATTGTGAGTGAAGTTTCCGGCTGTAATTCGCCCGAAGAGGTTGTTTCTGAACCTTACCTCTTGCGACAAGGTCATCACGCCCGGATGTATCTTTTTATATTCCCCATATAGGTTGGCAGCTATGGGGAATACAACTTGCGCTGTCAGTTTTCCACCTTTCCACAGTCCCATTTCTATGGCAGGGCTGAGGTTGACGGCGTAGGTATATAGTTTGTTCAGGCTGTTATTCTTCAAGAACAGTTCGGGATATACGATGACATCCACTTTCCATGCCGAAGGGTTTTCAATTTCCTTTGCGTTTTCTACGGCTTTCATGGCATGGTCGGTATCAATGCTGATGCCCATTTCTGCATACACCTGCATCAGAGAGATCTTTTCTTCCCGATAATCATTCAGCAAGGTGTCCGGCAGACTGATGCATAACTGAGGTATTTGGTTTTCCAGTGCAACCAGTTGCAGGCTTTTGTTTACATTGCTTTCCAAACAGGCATCTATCGCTTCTCCTATTCCCTGGTAAGTGCTCCGATACACATTGTTTTCAAAAGTGACGGTTATACATTCTCCGGTCTCTGCATAGCGGATATTCTCCATGCCGATAGCTTTCAACTTCTCAGTGACGGATTGGGCGCTGGCTTCAATCCACCAAGTTTCGATGCAGCATAATAACAGTATATATAAGAAAGATCGCAACATTGATGTTAGTGTACCGATATACACTAATAAAATGATAATGAGTTTTTTATCTTGTTATTCAAGTGATTGGCAAAAATCCAGTAACTCTTTGAAAGATAGTAAGTGTCCGGTTTCCTGACTTCTCTTGATGAGTTCTTGTAGGAAAGAGGCATCACATACAGTTCCGGGATTCTTTTTTGTATAGGTAATATTTCTTTCGGTAAATATCTCTTTCAGATAATCATGATGAAATTGGGCTTTGGTTTGCTCTTTGTTCCTTGAACTCATCAATTCCGGATCATTGGTTTGTACATTATAGAATTGGATGAGACGTTGTAAAACAGTGCTTTGAGGATTTCGTTTGAATATTTTCCTGTTACCTAAGAACCAAGTTTCAAAACATGGGTTTTGTACAATGATAATGAGTTTGCCTTGTTTTAGTTGCAGGTTTTCTCTTTTTAGAAAATCAATAATGGTAGCTTTTCGTTCTTCTATAGACGTTTCCTCCGCATCCAAACATACGATTAGAAAATCATAATTGCCAATTTCATTGACTTCTTCAACGGCATTTTTCAAATGATGTAGCAAAGAGGGATAACCTTCTCCACTTATTAAATAGAAATTATTTTTTGTTACATCTTTGGCAAAAGTTATTTGAGTTAGTTGGGGAGATAGTATTGATAACCATTTGGGATATACTTTTCTTTCAGTTTGTTTTCCTTCTACAAGAAAATATAGGTTCATTTCTACTACTCCTTTCTAATTGATTCCGCCATTATACTCTTCTAATTGAATAAGTTGCAGGAAAGCATCGTGCCTGGATTCTCCTATTCGGTAGTCCGAAGCATCCTTTATCATGACTTTTCCGGCTTTGCGGGTTACAATTTTCCAATTTTTGTAAGGAATATTATTGATGATGTAGGGGTGATGGCTTGTCAATATAAATTGGATATCCCTTTTTGAATCAAGAATATCATTAGTTAATTCATCAATACAGTTTACCCCCAAGCTGTTTTCAAATTCATCCATCAGGAGTACACTTCCCGTTGGGCATAGATATAACTCACTTATTTGGAGTAGGCTGCGGAGCATTCCCGAAGATATATCCTCTTGGTCAATCCACTGTGACACACCTTGCTCTTTAATCTGTATGCTGATGTATTCCTGTCCGGCATTAAAATATCCTATTCGTATATCCTTTATTTGCGGAAATATACTGATATATCTTTCTTTGATAATATTGAATGTAGCTATGTCATTATTGAATGTGAAATACATTTTAGAGATAATATCAAAGAGAGAGGTTCTTATACTTGCGATATCCTTATAATTAGCAAGCATGTTTTTGACTAATTTTTTAGGTAAATATATTTTCTCTTTAGTCACTTGTGCAGTATCCAATTCTTGTATGTATTCAAAACCATTATAATAAATAGAGAAAATCTGTTCTTCAGCCCGTAAAAGATTTATAACACTCTGTTGCGGAGATAATTTGACTGTCTTTTTTCCATTAAATATGATGGATTCGGCGTCTCTGTTTACTATGATATCTTTTTCACATACTACTTTCTCATAAAGAATATTATATTCTTCCTTATTGACAATAAGTAGGGAATCATCGTTCGCTTTACTCTCAAATTCTCCTTCCCAGCTATATTTTATGTCATTTATCTCAAAAGTAATATCCCATTTTATGCCATTAAAAGATTTTCCGGCAGCTATGCGATGCATATTCTTCAGCGCTTTCAGTATTTGGGTTTTCCCCACACCTGAAGCTCCGACTAATAAGGTCAATTTTTGAAATTTCAATTTTTCAAAACTCCAATTTCGTTGTTTATCCCAATAGCTGAAACTTATAATCTTCATAAATAGCAATAAATTTGTCTACAAAGGTAACAAGATTATTGATATATAGTTTAATTTCCTTGTTTTTGTTTCATTCTTTAGTGCAATAGCTTACACTCGTACCGTATTCCGCCTGACACACATTTGAAGTCTCTGGTAAAGATGTGCAATGAGATATGTTTCCATAATCTGGTGGCGGCTCCTATGTTGAATCCGTCGGAATCATATTCTGCCATGAACGCCATTTCCCTGTAAAAGGCGGGAGAGTAGCTGATGCCGCCAAACGGGCCTTTCTGTATGCTCCGGTCGTTTATCGGAATATAATATCCGGCAGTCAATGCAAGCCTGTCCCTTCCGGCTATGGAGAAACTTTTGGTCAATACTCCGTATACGGTACCGAAGTAATTATTTCCCGTATTTTTGAAAGGGTCGTCCACACCGATTACTACTGAAGGATGAAATTTGCCTTCTTTTAGCGGGCGTAGGCGTGCGGTCATTGAACGGTCTTGCTGGAAATATCCTTTTTTTCCGTCATATCGTGTTGTTTTCAACAGGGTGCACCGATAGCTCATCTCCAGTATTGACAGAAATGTTATGTTGATGAAATAATTTCCTGTGTTGAAGTTGAATGGGGTCATGCCATTGGGCAGATAGTTTCCGCCACCCATGAAAGTGCCGGTCTCCTGCATGTCGGCAGTGGGGATGTTAAGTAGGCCGGTGTTGCCCATGGAGTATTGGGCCCGTATTGTTATACAGCAGGAAATCAGGCTGAATAATAATAAATATCTTTTTATAGGCATGTTATACTTCAGAAGAGTACGCTACGCTATTGCCTGTCACACAAAAGGTTAATAGGACAGACATATATAATGAGGTATAAATATATGCGGCAAAATTAACTCAAAAGTATAGGATAACCAAGAAAAAATGTGAAAAATATAGATAAATGGAAATTTTATTATCATAAGGAGCCATCAAATATGTAAGAGTGTAGCCTATTGGGATATCTCTTGCAGTTCTTTATCCGTAGCTCGTTGCACTGTGGTATTCCCCGATTGCATATTTACAAAATAAATAGCTATATCTTCATTTTGCTGCTCAAGTAATGCATTTATGATATAGGGGCTATGTGTAGTGATAAAAAACTGATTGTCTACCGAATCAAGAATACTTTGTACTACATTGGTGATATAGGGTGGGTAGGTATGTGCTTCCGGTTCTTCAAACAACAATACACTTTGCTTATTGCTCAATATGGCTGCTTTATAGAATATCAGCCGTTGCAGAGTGTCTGCCAATGAATGGAAAGGAATTAGGAATATTTCCCCATCTCCGTTTTCTTTCATTACTTTGATTTCCTGACTGCCGGCATCAAATACATATTTTAATCCATATTCGTGAAAAATAGCAGTAAGTTCTTCCTTTAATGATGGAAGTTGGGATACAGTATTCATTAGATTGCCACCGGCAGGTGGTAACAGTAAGTTCTGTAAACTGCTTTCCTTACTGAAAGAAGAAGGAAAAAAGTAGCTGCGGAACGGATTGTCCGGTGTATCAGGTATATTTTTTTTTGTAAATGCTAATGTACTTGAAAAAGGTAGGCTTATTTCTTCCGTTGTTGGCGAATATTGCAAATTGACTTCAATGCCATTTTGAGGTAACCATTTCAAAACAGCTTTCTTGTTGTCAGCTTGTATTTTTATTTCATTTTCGATATTGCCGTTGCAAAATAGTTCGGATATATTTTCCACCCTGATAAATTGCTGCAGATCTTTCTTTTTTAAATACTTCAAAAAAGGCAGGCAAAAAAGAGATAAAGCTTCCAGCAGATTGCTCTTACCCACATTAGGCTTACCTATCAGTAGGTTAATTCGTTTACAGTCTGTAAGTTCTACATTCTTTGCGGACTTGAAATTTTCGATATGTATGTTTTTAATGATCTGTGGCATCTTTTATTGATCTTTTTATAGCAAACTCATTTTCTAAACAAAGGAACATTTTTTCTTGTCTTTTGCAACTTTATTAGGAATTATTCGTGTGCACTTATGTGTGGCTATAATTCCTGTAAAGGTTTTCTATATTTATAATTTCGTTCATAGGCTGTGCCAGTTTGACAAATATTTGGTTCAAATCCTTTGTGACATCTTCGGTAAAATACCTCACACCTTGGATGAAGTAAGGGCTGTGTGAACTAATAAGAATTGGAACTCCCGCTTTAGCTATTTCAACAAACAATTGTGTTATTTTTATTTGCCATTCAGGGTGCAGATGGTTTTCGGGTTCGTCCCATATTAGTATTTTATTTTCATTAATAGCTTGTGTCTCCATTAATATTTGTATGAATAATGTGAATTAGTCAAGACCAAAATACGCTCAAGCAGTTTACCTCGCTTTTTGGGAAACAGCCTTAAGCTATTGCCTGAGATCATTTGAGAATGAGTCAGTGTCAGAGCCAACTCAGCACAAACTGGAATGTTTTCTTTTCAAAATCACTGCTACTGTACATAAAATTATTTTTAAGTGTGCGGCAATGGTAAAGAGCAAATCGAAACAGGGCAAGATGGCATTTGGGGACGCTGACACATCGTAAGTAAGAAACCGCCGTATACCGAACGGTACGTACGGTGGTGTGGGAGGTAGAAAACAAAGTAGGAGAAATTTTTTTTTGTTTTCTCCTATTCGATTATTCAGGTCTAGAGATTTTTGGAATAATCTGAATAATAAATCTTTTGTTATTTTCTTCTATTCTCTGGTCTCTGTTGGTTCCATTAAATCCACTACCCGCAATAATAATTTCAGTATTATATTTTCTTAAATTGAGACCTTGCTCAGTCCATCTTTTATATAGGACTAATGCTCGTTGGTAGCTAAGTATCAGTATATTATACTCGTCTGGATTAAAACTCTTATCTTGAAGCTGTTTCCATGGAATTGCAGCAGTCCCTTCGATAACGAGTTGATAACTAAATTCTTTATTACTTTCATAGAGCCCTTTGAGAATCTTTTCTATAGAACGCCCTATTTCATCTATTTTTTTATAATCGCTGAATTCTGGCTTTAAAATAATTTTATTGGGCTGAAATATCTCAACACCTTCTAAATCCTTTGCTACGAACATTTTTCTCTCTTCGATATATCTTAAAGACGAGGACTCGCTCAAATTTTCAAACTGTTTGTCTAATTGAAGAATTTGCTGAAGTTGCTCATTCGTAGCATTTGCTTCTTTCAGTGTTGTCTGTAATTCTGTATTTGCTATTTTCATTTTACAAATGCACACAATAAACAATACTAGCATGATAAAAAATAGGCTTGTCATCAAGTCTGAATAACTAAGCCAAAATGAATCCCTATGTTTTTCTTTTGTCATAATTATTTCTTGATTTCAGTAAGGGCTTCTGTCATAGAGTTTATGGCTTTTAGTGTAGCCTTATGCAATTCTATGGATTCTATCTGTGCATCCTTATAATCTTTGCGGAGATTCAGAATCTCACCTTTTAAATCCTTATAACATTCCGCTTGAACTTGCGTATATTGTATCATTGTAGTAAGTATTTCCTTTAGATTATTGAACGTATCAAAGAATTCTTTGTTGTTTACAACAAAGTTTTGTATATACTTCGTCGAAGCAGTGAGTTGGGCAGACAAGTTCTCTGAAACTTGCTTTCCCTCTGATATAAATAAGTCAAACTCTTTTCTCCAGACATCTCTTGCTTCTGCCCCTGTTGGGAAGTGGGTAGTTATTGCTTCTTGAAATTCACGTTGGAGTTCTGTTGTCTTGTTCTGATTGTTGACAACGATAGAAAGACCAGTAGAAAATTCTTTAAATTTGTCTATTATTGTTTGTGCTTGATTGATAATTCCAGACACGTTTACAATAGTTGAATTAAGCTGTTCTTGATATGATTGGAAAATGTTGAATGAATTGGCCGAATCCTTCAATTGCATAAAGGTTTCTGCTATTTTATTAGCCGTTTGCGTCAGACTTAACTTGTTTATTTCCGATAAAACAAGATGCTGCTTTTCAAGATTATCATTCAATAATTCTGCAGAATCAGCGTAGGCATCAAGATTCCGTCCAAACTTATCTACAAAATGACCAAGAACTCCTTTTAAAGAGTTCAGACTAGAAGCCATGCTGTTTGATAATAAGGGCATCAATTCTCTTCTTAAAAAGTTCATATAGTATTCTTTGCCTTCATTAGATTTGGCTACGGCAACTTTGTATGATACTGCACTGTTATATACGGTAAAGCCCAAACCCAATAAACTTGCACACATGGCAGCCACGACACCATACAATAGATGCTGCAATCCGTTTAAGTTACTTGTAACTCCGAAAATCTGATTAAAATTGACACCCATCAAACCTGTAATTATACCAATAAAAGTGCCTGCTAATCCCAAATAGAGAGGAACATTAAGGCTATTGTGTATATCATCCTCCAATGCTCTTTTTTGGTTGTTACATATATCTTCAAGGACTTCTAAATCAGCACTTGTTCCCATATTCTTACATAAGTACTCGTTAGTCCGATGAATAATTAACTTTAATCTCTCACAGATATATTTCTCATTTTGGAAGACTATTAGCGACAAATCCATATAATCATCGCCATTGTTTCCATCCTCATCATTATAACGTGATGGGATTTTTTGTAGAAATTTTTGCAGTGACAATTTCTCTCGTAGAATGTGAGGTTTGATTGAGGTTTCTTTTAATAGCAAATCATCAACTCCTCCAAATAGATCTTGAAGTTCTACGATTTTTTTCTTAGTCTTTACAAAACTGATAATTTGCAATACAATGACAATTAGAACAATCGCCACTGCAATAAACAACCCTATGTATTCATGTAGTATATTTCCCATTACTATTATATTTGTCTGAGTAATTTATTTGTCAAACAGAATATTATTTTGCCTATATATCTGTTCTTTCGCTTTTTTCTTCAATTCTTTCTTCGTTTCTTTTTCTCTGAGTTTTTTTGCTTCTATCTCTTCTTCACTCATTGGCTTGTAACCATCCATGCTATCAGGATATCTCTCCTCTATATATAGCTTTACCAATCCAGCATGAGACAATGGTTTAGATGCATCGCGAAAATCAATGTTGGTATTATAGTCCAACAAGACTATATCTTGAACTTTGTTTTGCTCTTTTATTCTTTCTATAACGTGATGAACTTTCGGTACATTATCCAATACCCATTTGTATGTGGGAAGATAAATAAGCATTCTTGCCTCGAAGTATCCTAATAGTTCCTTACCGTATGCACCTTTACGGTGTCCTTTGGGAATACCGTATTTCTTTACGGTTCGTTTTAAATCGCGCATGGTATCATTTCTGAATGTTGCAAAATCAACATCTGCATCCTCAAAGACTTTCAAGCCCTGCCATATTGCTTCCACGCAGGTTGCCTTTAGTTCTTCTGTGAAAGGAATAGGAATATTCCTATGGGGATAGAACGGACTAAGAATCTTTGCATCCTGTATTTCAGAATTAGAAGTTATATCCAAAATAATAGCATTAGGATATTCTCCTTGTATTTTTTCTACTTTCCTTTTTTTGTTTTCGATGTATATCATAATTCAAATAGTATCAAGGTTTACAATATATTTCTTAGATATAAATGTCTTTACCATTACTTCTGCTTGAAAATAGGGTTGTTCTTCTACATTTAAATCAAAGTGTGTTTGCACTTTAACTGAATTAAAGTGTATCTTTTTAAAATCTTCCAAGGATGTGCCTATATTAGGAGCTAATCTTTTTATGGTGGCATTCATATTTGAATACTTTGTATGCTTTAAATAAACCACAGATGGATCTATTTTTAGAATAACGGGATTATCAATTCTTCCATCTTTCATAGCAATATACATCATCGGATGTTGTGTTGTAAAACTCAAACGGACATAATCTTGCAAGTTCCGGCTAATATCTAATTGACGGCTTAAATTTCCACCACCTGGACTTGGTATATCTATTTTATGCTGTACACAATAGTTCCACGAAAGTAATCCTCCATTTCGTTTTATGGATGGAATATTCCGCCTATCGGTAAAATGGTACAAATACTGAATTCCATAATTTTTTAATACTTGTTTAAAATCAGCCCAATTTTCTTTTTGTTCAGAAGATAACAACTCTAATCGTTGCTTTTCGGTTTGTTTCGCTTGTTCTCTCTTTCTTGCTTCTTCTGCAAATCGGTTTACTTTTTCTTGTTTCTTTCTTTGTTTTTCAGATGCTTGCCGTTCTTTTTCTTTTCTTGCTTGTTCTTTGGATTCTTTCTTTTTTCGTTCTTCTTCCTCTTTGTGTTTTTGCTCTTTTACTAATAGAACAAGTCTTTCTTGTTCCAACTCATCCATCAACTTAGAAAGATTATTTTGCAGATTGATATATTGTTGTCTAATAGAAGAATCTTTTACTCTGGAAATCTTACTACGCACAACTTCTATAAGAGGTTTTGCTTTCTCTATTTTCCGTTGTACAATATAATTTTCAATTTCTCCTAACGAAGTGTTTACCTCTTCTTCCAGTGCTTTCAACTCATATGCTTCTCGCTTTAATCTTTTCTCCTTTAACGTTTTTAGATTTAAAAGCTGCTCAAAAGAATATGGATAATAGATATTTGTAGTAGATTTTTTGTTGCGACGAATAATCAAGGAGTACCAATCAATAGAAGACTGTTTAAAACTTTCTTTTTCTTTTTTTGCATCTATATTTTTTTTATCAAGCCTTGCATAAACGGAATCTAGCGTAGAATTGTTAATACCTTCATCTTTTGATTCTGATGAGGAATTATTTGTGGATATTCCTAATATTTTTTTTAGCCAATCGAACATTTATTTTTACGATTTTGCGCGTTACAAAGAGTAAGCACTCACTGTATGGCTATAGTATCCGTAAAGGTATTATAGCCCACCTTGAGTTATATTTTTGATTGATAATTAAATTATTGTGCAATATTCGTTGGCAGAAGTGCCATATACTCCGTATCACCGGATATTAATTTTAATAAAACATCCGCAATATATTTAACAGGATGGAGTCCGTTCATCTTGCAGCTTCCCATTCGTGCACCGCATAACGAACCGTCTTGATGAAAAGAGTAGCTGCAAAATCTTGCGTTTCATCAAATATTGTGACTGTAAGAGGGCTTAAACGATCTCTTCCATCTCCGATGCACGAAGATACTTATTATTGTCACGATACCATTTAATGAAGTTACGATATTCAGCACCTTCAGAAATACAATAGGCGTTGATCGAAATTTTCCGGGGAGGAGCATCCGTTTGATAACGGAAGAGGAACTCACTGTAAAATTCACTCATATTCATTTTTTCCGATTTTTCAATTCGAAACAAAGGTATAAGGGAGAGAAGAATATATCAAGAACCATACTATGAGTGCTTACTTATGTTATTTACTGAATGTCCCTAAAATAAATTCATGTACAATACTTGCTCTATTATTGGTGCCATGTCATAATATTTATATTGTCCTAAACGACCACCAAAAATGACATTTTCTTCTTTTTCCGCAAGCTTACGATATTTTTCTGCTAAGGTATTATTGCGTTCATTATTCACTGGATAATAAGGCTCCATACCTTCTTTAAACTCTGTGGAATATTCCTCGCTGATAACGGTTTTTGGACAATCATATACTTCTTGGCCAAACATCTCAAAATGTTTATGCTCAATAATTCGGGTGTATGGTTCATCGTGTGACGTATAATTAACAACTGCGTTCCCTTGATAATTTGGTGTGTCTTCTATTCTTGTTTTAAAAGAGACTGTACGCCAATCAAGTTTTCCAAGTCGATAGTCGAAATATTCGTCAATAGCACCTGTATATACCAATTTTTCAGCTATGTCTCGCCAATTATTTTTATACTTCGATTTGAAAAAGTCAACGTTAGTTTTACACTCAATGCCATTCAACATTCCATTTATCAGTTTGTTATAACCACCAATAGGAATTCCTTGATACTTATCATTAAAATAATTGTTGTCGAATACCAACCGTACAGGAAGACGTTTGATGATAAAGGCTGGAAGTTCCGAACATTTACGTCCCCATTGCTTTTCTGTATATTCCTTGATTAGTTTTTCAAAGATGTCTTTTCCGACTAGAGTTAGGGCTTGTTCTTCTAGATTCTGTGGCTCTCTTCCCTTCTGGGCTGCAATAGCTTCTGACCTCTGCTCCTTTATCTTTGCAGAGGCTTCTTCTGGAGTTAGTACTCCCCACATTTGATAAAAGGTATTCATGTTGAAAGGAAGATTAAACAACTTTCCCTTATAGTTGGCAATGGGGCAATTCGTATATCGATTAAATTCTACAATGGAATTGACAAAATCCCAAACTTGTTTGTTGGATGTATGGAATATATGGGCACCATATTTGTGGACATTGATGCCTTCAATATTATCACAGTATACGTTTCCACCCAATTGTGGACGTTTGTCTATTACTAGACATTTTTTTCCAGCTTGTTTTGCACGATAGGCAAAACTAGTGGAAAACAATCCTGCTCCTACGAGTAAGTAGTCATATTTCTTTGTCATTGTTTTTTATATTGAAAAGTGACGGACATATTTTTGAAGTCAACGGGATGATAAAAAGGAAAGATACATATAGTATGATTGATGTTGCTACGGCCCAAACCATTGATTGATGTATGGAATTCCCCAAGATTTTGGCAGTTGGTATCAGAATAAAATTGTGGAAGCAAAGTATTACTAATGAGAATTTTCCCCAATAGGCAGCAAACTTCAACCATCGTTTGTTCAAAATAGATAAGCAAAGTACCATGATAGTTCCACCAAAGACTGATAGTAAGAATAACAGATAGAATCCTTCATAATGATTATTTTGCATACTTATGCTAATACCGAAATTTACTAAAAGTAAAAAACCTATCAATAGGGAAATTGCAACAGTCCATTTTCTATCTCTCCAATAATTACTAATATATTTCTTTATCAAATAGCCGATTGTTAATAAAGGGCATGCTACCAATGAGGGGCCCATGAAAAGCGGCAATATTATTTCCCATCTATGGATGTAAAATCCTATACATCCGATTACAAATGAAAGGAAAATAATAATAAAATCGTGTCTACAACTAATCACTACTATAGAATAGAACAATAGAAAGCCCCAATACAATGATAATAAAAACCATAAAGGACCATTAAAAAAGGTCTTGCTGTATATGGGATTCAAGATGTTATCCCAAACAAACTCATGCTTTGTTTCGAAACCTGCCAAAGATAAAAAGAATGAAATGATAAAAGAAACGAAATATACCACAGCAAATGGTTTTAGTAATGATTTTGTTTTTTTTCGTATTTCTTTCTTTATACATAGATTATCTATTTTGATAAGATATCCTGAAAGTATGAAAAATAATGGAACGTAAAACGTTGAAATAAAGCTGTTTATATATTAGGGGGTAAATCCTATGGGTTTATTTCCCCATATATGCATCCAAACAATCATCATCATGCCGATTCCTTTAGATATATCTAAAAATTGGATACGTTTATTTACTTCTGTCATATTTTCTTCCTGTAAATTTAGCTGATAAAAAACTTTTAATTTTCTTTCCCCAATTCTCGTTTCCAATTTGCACGAAACCTGTCTCAACATACTTAATATCATTCTGCTTCAGCCACACATCAAGAAGCAACTCACTGACACGACCGAACAGTCTGGCATCAAAAGCAGACATATGAGTTATGTCAATCTCTTTCTCCAAAGAAAAAAGAATAGGGAATAACCAAGAACAATAGCTGTCAAGCACTTCATACTTCATTATCATCATATTGAACATGTGAGCTGAGGTACGCTTCATCACTTTGTCAAATGTCGGTACATATTCAGGGCATTGCTTTCTTATGATTTCGCGAGTTAGTTCCAAATGCTCCAAGTCATGTGTATGTTTATAATGCGAACTCAAAGATTCTATGAAGTACTTACGCTTTTTGGGTAATACAACATCAGCTTTTATTAAAAAGTACCATACTTCCATGTCGGTATGAATTTCATGTCTTCAAAATACATATCGTATGAAGCTAAAACAGCGGCCATACCACCGGGAGCATTATTCTTGAAATATTCCCCTACCATCAAAATTTTTGATGATATTTCTTTATTTACCAACTTTTTCATGCCTCTGATTTATTTAAAATTCTTATAACTTGTTCTACGCTTTCCTCTATTGTTCTGGAGTTATCCACAACATTCACTTCTGTATTTTCTGCTAATTTCTGGTACAAAGCAAAGCGATAAGGGAAATCTGGATTGGTCTGGTTCTCAATTCGGCAATCCAAAATTGCCTGATAATTACGAATTACCACAAACTGATAAGAGTTCTGAGGTAGGATAGTATGAAACTTTTTATACCACTTGCTGTCAAGTATGTTGTTAAACCTACATTCTGCTCCTAAGTCAATAAGTATATCGTTAATCCAACGATCACAAATCACATAGTCAGACTTCAGCTTCATCACTTTCTTTTGTGCAATCTTATTATCCAAATAAGAACACCACACATAAAGTTTACAGAACCATGGCATTTTATAAAGTCGGTGTTCCCACACATTCCCCATCTTGTTGTGAACCTTCACCGAAAGTCCCAAAATACGTGCAAAAGCATTCATTGCCTTTACGGTGTAATGGTTATACCGCATCCAAATATAATCTACAGTTTTGCCCTGCTGCTCCAATTTATCTTTCAAACTATTGATAACCGTAGTCTTACCACTGCCATCCACGCCACTGATAATTATATATTTCGTCATATTTGGGGATTATTGTATCTTGAATATAGAGATGTTGTTTTTCTTTGATGTATCCTTTCTGATAGTCTCTTTAAAATAAGTCTTAATGCAAATAGATAACCCAGGTCAAAAATTTTGCTATTGCAATAAGGGAAAAATAGAGTAGACATCATCAATATCTTAAAACATACTATCATGAAAATTAAATCATAAAATTTGATGATACCAGATCGCTTGCATATCTTAAGAATACAAAAAGATATTATGCAAATATTCAATATTCCCCCTCCTATCCCGAAGTCTATATAGGAGTATCCCGGTAGGCCATAGAAACATTGAGGGTATTTAAGGCCTGTATGTTTCTGTATCCATTCTCTATTTTCTGTACCTAGCTTAAAATCTGTACCATTAAAAAAGCTAACAACGTAATGATATAAGCTGTGGCCTTCTGAATGACCTTTTAACTTCCAGCCAAAAGAAGAGAAACGAATAGGTGCTTCGCCTGTATAAGTTGATAAAGCCGCAAGCATTGCTTGATTTTCTTTAGCGTTTATATAGGTGACATCCTTGTCGCCAAAGCGCGTTTGAGTAGATACAATTAATAATAATATGCAAATCGAAACTATTACTGCTCCTATTTTATTTATTTTAGAAACATTTTTTTTGTTGAAGACCGGATAAAATAGCATATAGGCGATAAAGAATGCGTAAAGTTGATAAACTACAGATAATCGTCCTCCTTTGAGAAATACGTTAATTAGCTGACTGAGAATACAAATTATAATACCTATTACTGCCCATTTATTTCTCTTTTTGTTAATAAGTAGCGTACATAAAAGTAGACCTAAGATGTCTGCAAAGTGCGAACAAAAGTTTATCATCTTTGAAGATAAAAAACTAAGATTTGTAACTTCTCCAGAGTCTGTAAGAGCATGGGTATCCACAAGAAAGTCCATATTTGATTGAGTGTTGAAATGGAGTAAATTTTCTGTAAGAGGCGGTATGCTTAAAATTCCTAGGACTATGCAGAACTTGTTAATGAATCCTAAACAGCCGGAAAAATCTATTCTTTTTATTTTTGTTTCATCTATAATAAATAGAGGAGTTGTCAGTATACACATTCCTACAAATGAAAATAATAATGCTTCCGGGCTAAGAGAATTAAGTATTGGGTAATAGAATAAATAGAATGCAATGGATGTTGATGTCAAGATTGCTATCCAAAGCAGTATAAAGAAAGATAAAGACTTTATTCTCCGTTTTATAAATAAATGAAAAATAGGTAGAAGTCCAATGCCACAGCAATATAAAATAACGCTATTTAGTTCCTTTTCCATATCTCAAATATTTAAGAGATTGATTATTTTAACAGATATATCCATTGCTCACTAACCTGTTGCCATGTTGGATGTTTTGCCATTATTGATATACTTCCTTGTGATAGCTTATTGCGTAATGAAATATTGTTCCATAAAATTGAAAGTGCTTCAGACAATCCATTAATGGTGTTATTCTTTGCAATCATAATTCCTTTTTCGAGATACATTGTTGAACCTGCATTAGGAAAAGATACAATAGGAATACCAATAGACATTGCTTCATAATAGGTTAAAGGTATTTCTGCTGGTATACATATGAATGGTAAAACAACTGCATAGGCTGCATGCATAAATGCTTTTAGCTGCATAGAATCAAGAGTTTCTTTTATAATCAAGACATTCTTTTTATTCTGCATCGATTTATATTTTCTGAAAAAATCATCATATTGTGTTCCAACATCATCGCGTAGTAGGAAAACAACTTTGATGTCAGGGTTGACCTTTACTATTTTGTCAATAGCTTCTAACAAAATTAATCCACCTCTTACTTGTCCCGGTGCACCTGTAAAGAGATAAAATTTTTTTGTTTGTAATTTATGCTTTTCAACAATAGAAGTATCCATTGTAATATATTCAAAATCATCCTTACCTGCATAAATTGTATGAGTCTTTAGTGCATTTCCACATTGGTGGGTTGTGTAATTTGTAAGACCAATTATATCTGTGAAACCTACATTTGCCAATTTCTTTGCAATAAGTGTTTTGGGTGTAATTGCCTCAAGCATCCATTGTTTACCATACAGACCATATAATTTCATTAACCAAAATGCATTCTTGAAAGGAGTCACGCCTGATGGTACATAGGCTATCTTCTTACACTTCATTATTTTCAATCCGCTGAGATTCTTTAGACCTTCACGAAATGTGGCGGGGAAAAAAAACACATCATATTCATTGGTGTTGACCCATTTGCTAAGTTCGTATAGTTCGCGAGGGCATTGACGAATATCAATACCATGGTAAATGTAGTCGGAGATATTTGCAGAAGCGACATGAGAATTAAGTACGTCTGCTTTTATACCTTGCATTCTCATAGCTTTTGCTATTTCGATAACAGTTCTAAATGGCATTAACCGTTCGCGACCAGGAAATAGATCTACTGTATTCAGTCCTACTTTCATTTCAGATACTTTTTTTTGAACATTATTTTAAAGTCATCAAAAGACATGAGTTCTTGATAATAGTTTTTGCTCTCGTCATTTACATCTTTAAATATAATTGGCATTTCATTTTTGCTCATAACCTCATGGGAGTGTTTCAGCGAGAATATATACATATCAAGAGGATACTTTTTAAAAAACGCCAAAGCACGCTCACGTAGTCCTACAAAGCATGCCTTCCAGAAGTTCCATTCACCTTTCTGGGGAATAAATCTAATGTCAATGTCAGAAGAATTATGCCATTTTCCCTTGCTTAGTGACCCATAACTAATAGCTACTGCAATGCAAGAATCTTTTTGTAAACGATTATACATTTTTATCGTGTCATCATAGAATTTTTGCGCTATTATATTTCCTGCCTGTATATGATAGAATACGCAGATAGCTTGACCATTGATACAGTAATTGACAGTATGCGCAATAATTAAACCTATCCACCATGGCATGATAAAACTAAAACTCAAGGTTATCGCTACATCCATACTTGTTTTCACAACATTGTCCCTCCAGTTGGCATATAGCATACCCTGGAAGATGAACGACGTGATGAAGGTGATATATCCGTAACTCATCCATTCGTCAAACCATGTTCCTTGTAGGAACGACGGTAGATGTTTCTTTTTGTGCTTTGTAAATAAAGCATTGATGTATCTGTTCATAGCATTACTTATTTCCAATTACGCATATTCTTACATCCAAATTTAATTAGCCACCACAGTGATTTATGACTGCCAATAAACATCTGGACTTTCTTTATCATTAATGATTTCATTGCTTTTGCTGTAGAAACAGTTTTGAATATTTCATTATATTGTGGTGTTTTAAAACCTAAAGTGCGATAGATTTTTATTATGGCAGGATTAGTATGTTTTTTTACCATGGCATATTTTTGAGAAGAAAGTAAGTTTGATTTACTCACTTCGTCAAGGGTAATATAACCTTCATCTTTTGCCTCTCTCAATAGATTGTCAAGATCATTTCTTCGAGTAACTACTGAGTTTATCCCCAATTTATCTTCTATATATTTACCGAAATGGATGTCCCCGAATGAAATGTCTGATAGTTCTGCGAAATGGTCAATACAATAGAGACAGCGATGTACATTAAAGAAAGATCTGAGTGTAAGATAATATTTTTGATAAGGTATTTGTAAAGACGTTACAAATTTGTTTTCGGAAATATTATGAATTCTTGATAAAGAATTCTTCTCTACGTACTGGATGTGTAGATTTCCCATGCATCCATTGTCACGATACGCAAAATATGTTAGTTGGTCACGACTTATGCAATTGTTTTTTAATGTATAATCTGTTAGGTAGAAAGTACGTCCGCATGAGCAGTATAAGCCGAAATAAGCAAAAATCTTTTGTTTAAATTTTTTGTCTATTAGTTCGAGTTTACGAAATCCATGTATGTGACATGGTAAGCCTACTATTACAAATTTTCCGTCTTTATTTTTTATGGAATCAACGATACCTGCCATTGTAACAGGGGCATATTTACTGCCCTTTGCGGAAAGAACCTCTTCTTTGTTTCTGGCAATAAATGTATTTACCATAAGCGGATTTTTATTGTTGAATTTTGTTACAATTGCCCCTTCAATTATTTTCTTCTCTAAAAGATATATAATAAATTGTGATGTCATGCCCCCAGATGTACAGTGATACCTAATTTCTTTGTCTGTAGAATGTCCAACATAAAAACTCCGATAATGCCCTATATAAGTATCATAATTGATATTATCTTGATTAAAATTATTTTTTGCGATTTGTTTTAAATTTATACCAACGCCAGGACATATGTCAAAACATCTATGGCAGCCTTTACCGTTAGCACAAATTTCCTCATTTACGATGGGGCTGAAAGTTCCCTTAATCGCTTTCACTTCTATAGCATGCAAAGGACAGGCGTCTTGACAAATGCCGCATCCTAAACATAAATCATTTTCTACCGTATAGGATATGTTTTTTTTCTCCATATTATTTCTTCGATAAAGCTAATCCTGATTTTAAAAATTCTAATGATGATTTTAAAAGTGGATTTTTTTTCTGTTCTACAGTGTTGTAATCTATTTTGCTAAACATCTGGCTTGTAAGATTCCCATTATACAGCCTGTCTTCAAGTCCTAACAAATTAAGAATTGAATCTATACGAGAATTTCTTGAATCACTATTTGTATTTAAGAATCGGTAGAATGTTACAAACTGTTTATGGAAAATAGTAGAAAACACAGTACAATGAAATGAGTCGGTGCAAACAAACTCTGCATTAGCGATCAATTGTACAAAATCTAAAGGGTCTATATTATACGGTGCCTCGTCTCCAAAACCCTCATCACAAGCTATAAATTCGTCTATATGGCGCATTGCTACGATTTTTAAGCCTGTAATCTTTTTAAAATGATTTATTTCTTTACGAACCTTCTCGTCTTTACCTAGTAGATAGCAAAATATATATTTTCCTTCAGCTTTTGGTTTTTTATCGCCTATTTCTTCCCTCCATTGGCTTTGAGAAAGAAGTAAAGTAGGGTCAAGCACAACTTGTGCTTTGTTATGAGAAATTTCTTCGATAATCTCTTTCCCTCGAATTTCTCTTACACTTAACTTATTTATCTTATCAAGGTATTTGCAGGTAGTCTTTATTTGCCAGCTTGGTATCTTTGAAACCCCAAAACTTGATGCATAAGACATGCGAGGAATACTGTCATCTACAAAGAGTAGATTGAAAAATTTAGAATAAAGTCCTAATGGTGTCCAAACTTGGTCACTGCCCACTATTATAAGTCCATAGTTCTTAGAGCCTGACTTCAAATTATTATAGCCTATATATAGATCGCAATAAGAATCCATATATTGGGATTTCCATTGATTATTAACGCTTGTTCGGATATTAATATCCTTGGCATATGAACTTGTAGATTCAGTTATTTTTTTCTTTTTGATTTTCTTTTTATATGCTTGCCAACCTCCACTGATAAACATTAGTGGAGCTAAACGAATCTTTTTAAATAAACTGTCAGATTTTTGATACTGAATTAGCCTACATTTATAGCCTTCATGCTCGATTGCTTTGATTGTAGCAAATCCTTGCAGTGATGTCCCATAATTGTTGTGATTTTTAAAATATGCTATTACACATCCTATAGCCTTCATTATTTTTTTCTTTTTAGTTCATTATATAAGCGTACGAATAGCTGCTTGGGCGTTTCTTTATTAGCAATAGTCTTTACACAATTGATGTTTGCTGTATATTTAGCTTGGGCTTCTTCTGAATGAATAATTTTATACTTAACCCACCACTTGATACCGCCAATGCCATAGTAAAGCCATGATGTTAGTATGAAAAAAGGTTTAAACCAAGCGTTGTTTTCTGTGTAGAAAATTAAATTGCCCTTGGCTGCCGTCGGCATTGTAGCGGGGAGAATTTTAGACCATGTGCCTCCATGAATATGTGTTATCACTGCATTTGTATTTACTATACATTTAAATCCTATCTTATTTATTTTAGTAGAAAGAGCGATGTCTTCTGGGCAGAAATAATACCTTTCATCCAGCCACCCCACTTTTTCAAATATATCTCGTTTTATCATAAAACAAGAACCTGAGATATTGTAGGTTTGATAAATTCCACTTCCGCCTGTATATTTCGACATTTTATCATACACTTTTTTTAACTTGAATATTTGTAGACAGTAAGTATAAATGTTATATGGACATTTACCATTACGTTGAACACTACCATCTTTGTTTAGAATAAGAGGACTAACAATTGCTATATTATCCTCTTTCCCTGAATCAAATGTCTTACATAATTTGTCTATGACGTTGTCGTCAGTCAAAGTGTCGTCATTTACTATATAGCAATATTCTCCAATCGTCTTTCTTAGGGCTAAATTATTGTTTTCAGAAAATCCTCTAAGTTCATTACTTTCAACTATCTTTACTGATGGATAATCTCTCTTTAATATTTGTAAATTCTCGTCAGAAAACATGAATGCAACAACGAATATTTCGTATGATACATGCGTGTGCTTGATAATACTGTCTAAGCATGGATAAAGATTCCCTAAATTATTCATACAGATAATGACAACACTTACTTTCATAGTATAATGCTTATATTGTTCTCTCTTTAGTTTATTTTTTATATTACCTTGTGTATATAAATAATCCCAAACTTACTATATGTAATGACTTGTTTTCTACTTCAAGGAAGGATAATGAAAAGTAGCCTATCCCATAGAATATAAAACACAAACAAAGTGGATTTTTGTAATCTGTTTTATCGAAGTATATTGGCAGTAGTCAGTTTGGGAACAAAGCGGATTATGTTACAGAGTCCATAAAGTATGGCAGAAGTGAGCGTATTGAAACATGTGTTAC